>ODAI014819210.1_pt1 | contig 14478 bp, 12 predicted proteins | sample 1539321 | NCBI WGS metagenome assembly ODAI01 (sample SAMN02144231, study PRJEB22623) | gut metagenome | biome: sheep rumen | host: Ovis aries | place: New Zealand
GCCTTGCCCGCCGGAACGCCTTGCCGAGCGGTGTCTATGCTAGCCGCCTTATGACGCAGAAGCGACTAAGGCTTGCGCGTCCTGCGCTTCGCCAAGTCGCTTAAGTTGCGCTGGGGGGTTACACCCCCCCGTCCCCTTGTGGGTCGCGAAACGCATTCAATCGCCGCCGAAAAGCGTGGCGTCGATTGGCATTCCATGCACAATGCGTTTCGCCGACCTCTCTTCTGTCGCTACTCCAGCGTTACGACTACTCAAAGGTTATCGACTACTCTAGCTACTCGAAAAAAGAACATCCGACTTTACATTCGTTGAGGTCGAGAACTTAAAAATTGCGAAAAAATTCGGGAAAATCGGGCTGGATGTTCTTTTTGGACTTCTCGCTCCGGTTAGAAACTTCGAGAACTTCCGGTTGCGAGAGACTTGAAAAGAATACCACGTCGGGGGGAGCCGTTAGGCGGGGGGTGTCCCCCCAAAAGGGGGTTTGGGGGAATCTCCCCCACCGGAAAGGTTGATTCGCAAAGTTAAATCGAAGTGAAAAGCTAAAAGAGCGAAAAAGTTGTGGAAAGCGAAAAATTCAAAGCAACCTTTCCTCCTTCGGTGTTTACCCAAGCCCGGGCGGTTGAAAATTTTTTCGCGCATGAGCACATAAATGTGCCCATACGTTCAAAAATTTTATGGTTTGGTACTCGCTTCGATTGGCATTGCAATAATTTCAGCTTATTGTTGACAGCGCGCCGAATTTTCAAAAAACTACTACAATAACTAAATTTAACCTCACTTAGTCGTACTGGGTGAGAGGTGCGGGCTATGCCGTCGTCAATCGCTCAAGGAGCGCAATAGGGAGCGCAAAAATTTTTTGAAATTGAAATTTAGGATTAACACCGCAACATTTTATATTCACAAAACATTTTTTCCAGCTCTCGACGGGTGATTAACTTAACTCTGTTTTCACAAGCAAGTTTAATTGCTCCACTAGTAAAATTTTTAGCATTGGTTACAACGACAGGCTGAAATTTTCTTCCGCTATATTTTTTTTCGTAGTAGGCGACTGCCGCGAAAATTTCTTGAACGCCTTTATTGTTGATGGAGCTGTCAGGATTCTCGGTGTGTTTGCATTGAATCAGAAGCCCAGTATTATCGGCTAAAGATTTAACGACAACATCCGCACCGAAATCATTTGAACCGGGAGTTTTCTCAGCAGAAAAATCTTTCATCGCATTGTACAAGTCGCAAATGATTTTCTCAAAAACAAGTCCGGTAACAGAGTCAACAGTTTCAATGCTCCAATAGCTTGACGGATTTTTTTCTCCAATACTTGGAGCAATTTCTCCAAGCAAAGTATTTACGTCAGTGTTAGTCTGGTCAGTCGGAAATAAAACATTTTCGCTCAAGATTTTTTTGTAATTCAACAGAGCATCAAGATTCTCATCGAAAGTTTTGCTTCGTAGATTTTTATCGCAAGCTAACGGCAAATAAACATTAACAGATTTTTCTTGCCCAATTCGATAAACGCGGTCGGTTGCTTGATTCTCTTTGGCAGGGTTCCATGTGCGACTAAGATGTATTACGTTATTTGCCTCCGTTATTGTGAAACCTACGCCCGCAGCTTCCGGTGAGAGTATCAATACATTGAAGCCACTAGAATTTTTAAACTCGGCAATAAATTTTTGACGCGCCGCGCCATTCATAGTTCCGTTGATTGGCGGTAAAATCTTTATCCCGAATTTTTCTTCGAGTAGACGTTTTAATATCAGTTGCATTTTGCGACTAGTGACAAAGATTAAAACTTTTTCGCTGCGAGTTTTTACTTCGTCGAGTATCGCAAAAGTTTTTATAAGTCGTGCCGAGCGGTTAATCACTTCGTTAGCGTCGAGTTCAAAGAATTTTTCTTCCGACATTGTGTCGAGGTCAGGGTGCAGGGAAACTTCGCGTATTTTACTCAAAAATTCGAGTGGATTGGAAAATTTTCCGGCGTAATATTTTTCAACTACTGCTGAATAGACTTCGCGTTGGTAGAGTGGCATTTGTTCGGAACAACGAAAAATTTTTTTAGCAGGCAATCCCTGTAAATTGCCTTGTTTCATGCGCCTAAGAAATAACGGACGCAAATTATTTTTCAGCTCCTCGCCGAGCCGTTGAATATTTTCTACATCGCCCGTTAGTTTTCCAAGATATTTCTCACGGAAAGTCTTCAAGTCATCAAGCTTGGCGGGCTGAACAAAATCCATAATGCTCCATAAATCAATCCACGAATTTTCAACAGGCGTGCCGCTAAGGCAAATCGCGAAGTCGTATTTCATAGCCTTGAGTGCCTTTGTTATACCCGCGTCGGGATTTTTGATTTTCTGTGCCTCGTCAGCTACTATGCAACTCCAAGAAATTTCTGCAAATGAAAATTGATAATCGCGCAAGGTTTCGTAAGTTGTTACTGCGAGAGAATTCGTTGGGAGACTTTGCAAGGAAAGTTTTCGTTTACCGTTAGGGGTAGACTCGCCCGTAAAGAAATTTCGTAAATTGTAGCCATGTAAAGGTATGACTTCTCCAAAAAATTTTTCGCGCAGAAACTTTTCGTATTCTTCCTGCCAATTCGTGAGAAGTGCCGTCGGCGCAACTATCAGCATTGGTTGATTTATTTTTTCATAGTCCGCACACGACTTTTTAAGTCCCGCAAGAAAGGTAAGTGTCTGCAGAGTTTTTCCAAGCCCCATATCATCCGCAAGTAAAATCCCATGCCAACCACTTTGCCAAAGTTGCGCCATTAGTCCCACGCCTAATTTTTGATGGGGCAACAATTTTATTTCGGGGCGAAGTACGTCAGCGAAAAATTCTACCACTCTTTCTGCTAAATTTCTTTCGTAATCAATGCGCTCAAAGTTTTCCTTTATCTTTAATGCGAAAATTTTTGGACGTTCTCTCGGTTCTCTAGGTGGCGACGGTTCTCTTGGAGGCTCATCATGAAACTTTTCTTCCTTGTCAACCCAATTTATTTTGGCACCTTCCGAACTATAGTACGAAGAAAATTTTACTTCCTCAAGTCCTACGACGCGCTCAGAGTAGCTGAAATCAAATGCTTCGCCCGAAAATAATTCTTTCGGTTGAAGTTTATAGCGGTCGGCTTCGTCTTTGCTGAGCGTATCAACAGATTTAATTTGCGAAAGTCCGTCGCGTAGATTTTCAGTGAAAATGTATCTCGTACCGTCTTTATCCCTGTATGAGCTTAAAATTTTTTTGCGATTACCAAAAGCTTCCTGAAATGACGCATTGTCAATTCGCTTCAACTGCCCATCACGATTTTCTAAAAGTATTGGTTGAACTTTAACCGCATTGCTCGAAAAATCTATGAAATCTACGCTAAGCTTATCGGGCACGACAATTTTTGCCTTATCCGCCGAAATGTATTCGCAAAGTTTCGCATCGGTCGCCGCCGCGTGCTTTTGAATATGATGAGTTGTCAAAAAAATATCCTCGCGTGAGGAACTTTCATTGCCGAGTTTTATCAAGTTAATCAGGGCGAATTGGTCAGCGTTGAGTCGAAAAAGATTTTCGCTACCGATATGAAGAATCGCGCCGTTAATTTTTGGATTAACAATAGGACGACTGTCGGGATTCAAAAACTCAACGACATATTTGAAATTTTTACTGCCGATATATCCTTCAGTCCAAATGGACATTTGATAAGGATTATGCGGCGGTAAATTCAAAAGTTCAGCGTCTTCCTCCGATAAAAGAACGGATTTTTCAAACGGAATTAATGTGCCGGAGTCTGACATCTGCGCGTTGTCGTCTAAGCTGAGCATTTCCAATTTCGATTTAACTGCAGCTGATAAGTTTTCGTGCGGGAAAAAATAACCTTCCGTCCGTTCCTGCCAAATGTTGTTCAATCTTTAAGCCCCCAATCATTTTCCGTCTTGTTGACACCGCAATTTATCTTAAGCCATTCACTGACTTTCTTTTGCCAAGAATAAGTTCCTGGACTGGAATGAATCCATGCCTCGACAAAGTTTTCGTTAATTTCCCATTTGCTTAGCGAACTCAAGCCAAAAAATTCACTTGCAGATTCAGTTGTATAAACTCTCAACTTGCCGTTGTGGCTCCATTCCGAGAAAATATATTGTCCAATTTGAAAAACAAAAACACTTTGGTCACTTGCGCCGCCGTCCAGACTGCCGTGCCCCATATTTTTATCGCCCAGCTGTCTGGCGACACGTTTGGCATCACTGCCTAAAAAAATCCATGTGCTACTTATATGAGGCAGATACGCTCGCCAAAATTTCTCGCGATAACGCCACATTCGGTCTAATGCTGTTTGTTTAATAATCTTGAAGAAAATCTCCAAATCGTCCTCAACCAGCCAGCGCAGAAAAATAGCTTTGGATTTCTCTGAAATTTTATCCCAGTTGAAGCGCATGTAACCAAAACGCGGGTCACCCAATCGCCGATAAAAAATTTCTATGCATTTCTTCTTGCCTAGATTCGTGAAAGCAACCGATTGAATCAGCGCGTCGGCAATGTACGGAAAAATATTTTTGTATGTATCAAACTCGGCGTCGAGTTCGTCCAAAATTTCAAACTGCGCGGACATATTTTTGTTGATTTGAAAGAAGTTCACGATTGCGGCTTGAATGAAATTTGACGCCTTATAAAAGTTCGATAGTCCGAACGTCTCAAGCACTTTAGCTACACTTAGTTTTTGCGCGAAAATTTTTTCCATATTCGCCATATGATTTTCCATAAAAAGATTTTCTCGCGACGCAAATATTTTCTTTAACGATACCGAATCGACTTCACGAACAACATTCAATCGCTCTCTCAAAAGCTTTGTCTTGGGCGTGTTGTCGTAATTCAAAAGATACACGCTGACTACGCGCCGCAAATGACTTGTCCGATTAAAATCCAATACATTTAAAATTTTTACCGTGTCGTTGAAAGTTATCTCTTGCTCGTAAATTATAAACGGTAAATTTCGGCGGTCTTTGGAGTCCAAATTTTCTCCGAGCAGATATTTTGTCAAAAGTTTTTTCAAAACGTCTTCAGGGGGTAATGCAGGCTTATCAACCTTGATTCCTTCTAAAAATTTTTCAAGCGCATTCATTTGCGGATTGAAATTGGCAGTGTCTAAACGTTTTGCGGCATTGCGTAAATCCTTAATCGAGTCTCGCAAGCTCATCTGATCAACTCCTTCCGCACGAATTTGACAATACTCATATCTTCTTCCGTCGGAGGTGTCATCGAAAATCTTATGTCGATTCGCCGGTTATCGCGCCGACCTTCCTCCGTAGAATTCTCCGCAATCGGGCGCGTATCAGCGTAACCGCTCACCGAGAAAATTATTTCGCTTTTATCGTTTAGTAGTGTCGTCAATTTCGGATTCGCGCTACTCATTGTTAGCCAAGTATTTATCGCTCGCTTTGTTGATAGCTCCCAATTCGACGGAAATATATCCGTAACTATCGGCACGTTGTCCGTATGTCCTTCGATAAAAATTGTTTCGACGCGCCCTTTAAATTGTTCTGATTCAAGCGCGGTTCCGAGCGCGCTACTCAATTTTCTTATCACGATTTGCCCTTGCGGTTTCACGTCAGCAGCTCCCACATCAAATAAGACGCCTTCCGATATTCTCAAAATACCATGTTGCTCATCGACCACAACTTTTATTCCTTCACGTTCAAGTTCCTTTTGCATGAAACGCAAAAGTTCAGCGCGGGTTACGTCGTTTTGTGTCAGTTGCGCCGTCGCTTGACTGAAATTTAAAATAAAATATGATAGTACTAAAATAAAAATCGCAAGCAAGCCAGACATTAAATCGCTTATGCTAATCGTGAATGAATCTTGCGAGGGGGCATCAGTTTGCGCTGTTCGTCTTCGCATTTAATCACCGCCTACGAATTTGTTTTGAATCTTCGACTATACCGCTTAATTCTTCAACGAGTTCATTAAGATAACTGAATGCTTGATTCATCGAATTATCAAAAGCTTCAAGTTTCTCCTTTAAGCCCGCGCTAGTTTTGACGTTGTAATTATCCAAGCTATCATAAATAATTTTTGTGGAACGTTCGAGTTCATCAGCAATTCCCTTGAAATTACTCACAAAAGTAGACAAGTGCGTTGTTAAGTCAAAAAGATTTTGGCGCGTAGTTTGATTGGCGGCGGATAAATTTTTCATCTGAGCGGAAGTCTCTTCCAAATTTCTCGTAAGTTGCAAAGTACTTTGTTGGACAGGTTCGGCGGCTTGTTTAAGAGAAGTGCTCGCGACTTCCATATTCTGCAAAAAGTCCTCCGTTCTGCTCAGGAGCTTTTGAATTTGTATGAAAGTTCTTTGGGCTGTCTCGTTATGATTGTCGACGATTGTGCGGAAGGATTTCACCGCTTCAGAAATTTGCATAGCGTTCGTGTCTGCGGTTTTGCCTAAATAATCTTTTTGTTGTTGAGCAAAATTTTTTAAGTCCTCAAGCAAAGAATTTACAGTAGTTTCAAAATTCTCGGCAGAGGTTCTTTGTTTATCAAGCAAATTTTTTACAAGGTTTTCAAAATCATTGGCAGAATTTTCCTGTTGAGTTTTAACTTTTTCAGAGACATCTGTTAAATTGCTTATCAAGCTTTCCATAGTATCAGAAAACTTTTTGTAATCGGCATTGCGTTCTTCATTAGAAGTTTTTGTTTGTTGATTCAAAGTCTCGCTCAGCTCTTTAAGCGTTGTTAGCATTTGTTCATTCATGAGTTTAGATATTTCACTAGCATTTTTCAATTTTTCGTCTATACTATTAGTGAATTTATCGAGCGCGACAGAAAATCTATCCATCTGCGCTCCGACTCTATCAGAAAAAATTTCGCCAACTGTATCCGTTCCACCAGCTCCCAAGTTCTCAATTGCCTCGCAAATTTTCTCTACGAGCGGGTCAAGTTTATCGACAGCTTCACTGAGTTTTTCGTCAAGTCCTTCGTAAATAGCCTGCGTTACAGCCTCGCCAATTTCCTTAATCGAATTCGTTTGGTCGTCAGTAATCTTACAACTCTTAGCAAGCCAATCTTCTGCACTGCGGCGCGGAAAAATCTCGTCGAGTTTCTCAGCCAGCGACTTGACATTTCCTTGAAAATTTTTCATTAAAAGATGATGAGCAATGCTATAAATTATTGCGCAAAAAATTCCAACGAGCGAAGTAACAAAGGCACTCTCAACGCCCGACAAAAGTTTCGCAATTCCGTTTTTTAAAGTTTCAATGTCGCCGCTAGTCATATCAACGCCACTAAGTCCGTAAGTCAAGCCCGCGAATGTTCCCAAAATTCCCAAGCCCGTAAATATTCCGCCATATGATTGCCAGAATGTCATATTCATTCCGTGAGTCAAATTTTGCGACGAAAAGAAATCTGCCGCATCGGTCGTCGAATAGGCGGCATCGTTCGTTTTTGTCAGCGACTTCTCAAAAATTTTCCACATAGGTAAAAGTCGATTGTAATTCTTTAACTCGGCGTCAATATCTTGAAATTCTCTTTCCGTTTCAGACCACGCAAGAAAATTTTTTATTTCTAAATTGACCGCTGAAATTTCCCTTACACAGAAAACATACCAAACCAAAAATAGAATTGTGGCAACAATAATCGAACCTATGCCCCATGACGATAAAAATATTTCAAACAATTAAATTTCACTCCTTCCTAAGAACGTGTGTTCACATCCAAAAAGTGATATAATAAGCGTATTATGAGACAGAAATACGAAACAGATTTAACAGATGAGCAATGGGAAGTTATCGCGCCCTTGTTCTCCAATATGCGTAAGTACAAATGGGAAAAGCGCGAATTGGTCAATGCGGTGTTGTACTTGGTGAAAACGGGTTGTCAGTGGCGAAATTTACCTCACGATTTCCCGCCGGTCTTCACTGTGCACAGTTTTTATCGTCGTGCTCGGCTCAACGGTTTATGGGATAAAATTCTCGAACACTTGGTGAAGGTTACTCGCCAAAAAGCGGAATTAAGCGAAAATCCAACTCAAGCTCTAATCGACTCTCAAAGCGTGAAGACGACCGGAGCCGTTGAGCAAAAGGGCTTTGATGCGGAAAAAAAACGAAAGGAGTGAAACGCCAAATTATCACCGACGAGATAGGGTGTCTTTTATCAGTTGTGGTTCACAAAGCGAATTTACACGACACAAAAACAGGCTGGTGGGTAGCAGGTTTAGCTACTTTTGCTTATCCGACGTTGAAAAAGATATGCGGAGACGGTGGTTATCGCGGTTCCTTTGTTTACGAAGCTCACAAATATTTTGGCTTGCAAGTAGAGATAAGTAAAAAGTTAAAGCCGCACGGTTGGCAAGTCTTACCAAAACGTTGGAGGGTTGAGAGAACGTTTGCTTGGCTCAATCACTCTCGCCGACTCAGCAAAGATTACGAGCTGATTGTTGCTTCTGCCGAGACGATTATTAAAATTTCCCATATTCACACTTTACTCAAACGTTTGTGAACACCTGTTCTAAACCATTTTACTATAGTAAAACATAATTACAATTCACGAATGATTTTTCTGCGAATAAATTCGTCTTTATCGAATTCGGACATCATTTCCCAATCCTTTTCCATTTTGAGGTTATTGCCATTGAAGCGAGCGATGAGCTGGACGGCTTGTGGGTCGAATAAGATAGCGTCGGCGATTAGTGATGCCGCCTTACTGTTCGATAACGTATCGCAAACCGTTACCCGATAACGAGTATTGACTTTATCACGGGCTATGCGTTCTTCTAACGCTTTCATCTGGTCTTGGGTGTGATTCATACGCAGAAGTATTTCTTTTTCGCGATTCTCGATTTCTTCCAACTGCCGGACGAATCTTAAATTTTTGCGAAGAATCCCCGTCGCTATTTCGTCGATTTTTTTCACTGCATCGGGTTGGCGGCATAAAGTTTCCAACTCGGTTTGTTATTTTTCAAGGAGAAATTGATTTGGTCGAGGCTACTTCTCTCCAATTCCAGCAATGTCCTCTGTTTGGTCAGATAATACTTCTCTTGCAAGAAAGTGGAATGAAGAAATACCGACCAATCTCGCGCTTTGAATTCTTTTTCCTCCTTAGCATAAGCGAAAAATTTTGGTGCAAGCCTTTGCTCTTCTTAAAATGTCTTCCATTTCGACCGTTCCTCAATGATTAAAGCAGATTTCTTGCCAATATCGCTATACTGCAGTCGTCCTGCGTATTTTCCGCAACGACCAAACTTAAAGCCTCTTCAAGTTGCGAAGTTAAAATTTCCGCGTCAACAAGGCAAGTCTTGTGAACTAATTTCTTGACGACAGGAGCCAAAATCTTTTTCCGCTTGTTATAAAGACTTTGTTCGGTGCCGTCGCTCATCAAAATAAAGCCCGAAATAGTTTTAAGGTCGCCTTTGTAAATCCTCATGTGCGCGGCGGCATCTTCAGACGTGATAAAAACAGTTTCGTTGCTAAATTCTCCGTTGTCGGGAGTCGTAGCGACTTTCAAAGCGTCTTCGTCAAGATAACCAATAACGCCGTCACCCAAATGCGCTAAGAAAAATTTTTCGCCGCCAACCGCCGCAATTAACAATGTCGACGCTAAATCTTTCAACTCGCAGTCGCGAATTTCGGCTTCATCTTTAAGAGCTTGCAAAAGGACGTTCAAAATTTCCTGAGTGACTTTGCGCCCGTCTTCCTGCGCGATTAAATCAAAAAAGTTATCGCTAATAAATTCAACCGCTCGATTTACGACGCACTGCGCCCCGTAATGTGAAAAAGTCGCCGAGCCTGCACCATCCGCCAACGCAATGACATTTACGCCATTTTCATTGCGCCGCGCTACTTTGTCTTGGCATGGCAAATTTTTTTTAGCATGATTTCGCCCTTGCACTGCGCAACAAATCGATTTCCATTTCATAAAATTTCCTCCGTGAAAATTTTAGAGTTCACCCCAAGTCTTAATCCCTTCTAAATCCAATTTGATCGTGTCGCCGGGCATTGATTGCGACGTTCTTGAAACACTCGCGCTTAGCCATTCAAAAAAGCCTTTAAAATTCATTCCCTTTAAACGGAGCGGCTTACGGCGCGGCGAAAATTTAGCAAGGCAATCCATATCCGCTTCATCACCGATGCCGATTGGAAAAATTGTCAACTTACGAACCTTCGCCAAATCATTCGTGCGTAAAACAGCGCGTTCAAATTCCGAATCAGAGCCGTTTGGTTCGCCGTCAGTCATAAGGACAAGCCACGGTTGATAATAATCAACGCCCGCGTCTTTATATTCCTGCTTGCGCGCCTCCAGACAATCCAACGCCATATTAACCGCCTCGCCCATAGCGGTTTCGCCCTTCGCCTTCAAATCGGAAATTTTTTGTTGGCGTTCTTCTTCTTGCCTATCCAAGTTGGCAAAGTCCATGATAAGTTCGGCTTTGTCGCCAAAAGTCACGACGCAAATTTCCGCCGCGTAGCGTGCAACATCATCTTCAAGCAGGTTATCGTAGAAAAGATTAACGCCGGCAATCATTTCTTTTAGCGCAGTAACACCGCCTTTGACGATACGCCACCATTTTCCGTCGCGAAATTCACGGCGTCCAGTATCGTGAGTTTGACCACCGACAATTCTGCCCATTGAACTGCTTACGTCCAAGCAAAGGCAAATCGGCACTCGCGGCGTCGGGTTAATCTCAAGGTCTTCTTTCCTCAAAAGGTCGTTCATTATAATCAATCCTCCTAAAAAACTATCTATTATTGCGGCAAATATAACAAAGCCCTCGGATCAAAAAATTTTCATCGAATTTTTTGCCACAGATTTTACACGTCTTAAAGTGTTTACTACAAATATAAGGTTTACTTATTTTTTCAATATATTTTTGACGGTTAGTATAAACCATTTCGCAACCACAACGAGCACAATGGTAATATTCGACTTTATCAAGACAATCGCGGCAAATTCCTTCTTGCAAATGTCCTTTATCAAATACTTCTCCACAACACTTGCACCTTTCAAAGTGTTTACGGCAATCAGGGCAAAGATTATCTTGTAAATGTTCTTTATCAAATATCTCACCGCACTTTTCGCACTTTTTGAATCGTTTACGGCAGTCGCGACAAATTCCACCTTTTAATTTCTTCTCTTCAAATTCTTTGTCGCAAATTTTGCATTTGGCATAGGTTTTACAAATGCTACGAAAAATTTTCTCCACAAATTACTTTACCACTTCGGCAAAAATTAAATCTGTAACTGTATCAAATAATGGCGATAATGACGAGTACGATTGAATTGACTGCATTTTCAGAATCAATACCAACAAGTTCTCCGCAGAGAGCTATTGTGATTATCTCCGTGTCAATCAAAAAAGCTTTAGCTTTCATAGAAAATCGTTCCTACTTTTTGAGCTAAGAACAACCGGTACTGCTCTATATCCTTGAAGTCTTTTTGATGTTTATAACTCGCGAATAATTTTTCTTCGAATAATTTCGTCCTTGTCAAATTCGCTCATTAACTCCCAATCTTTCTCCATTTCAAGGTTATTACCGTTGAAGCGGGCAACTAATTGCACTGCTTCCGGCTCCATTAAAATTGCGTCGGCGATTAGCGATGCCGCTTGATTTTTCGTCAACTTATCACAAATCGTCACTCGATAACGAGTATTGACTTTATCGAGAGCAATACGGTTTTCCAATGCTTTCATCTGGTCTTGGGCGTGATTCATGCGCTCAATTATTTCTTTATCGCGATTCTCGACCTTTTCCAACCGCCGGACGAGCCTTAAATTTTTGCGAAGAATGCCCGTCGCCATTTCTTCAATTTTCTTCGTCGCGTTGGGCTGGTAGCATAAAGCTTCCAACTCCGCTTGTTTATTTTGCAGAGAAAGCTTAATTTGGTCGAGGCGTTTCCTTTCAATTTCTAAAACTGTACGCTGCTTCATCAGATAATATTGAACTTGCAAAAAAGTAGAACGCGGATGGACTGACCAGTCTCGCTTTTGGAACTCTTTTTCTTCTTTAGCATAAGCAAGCAATTTAGGAGCGAGTCGTTGCTCTTCTTTTTTGTATCGTCGTATTTCCTCGCGTAGTTTCTTGTAGTCGCCGTGTACGAAGATATTTTTTGCCATAAAAATAGCTCGTTCCGGTGAAATGATTTGCCGTTGGAGTTGAAATTTTTCAACGAACAAATCCTCGTGTTCCTTTTTCAAGGTACGGTACTGCCGACGAATGAGGTCATACACTTCGCGGGTCTTGAAACTCGTTTGCGGCTCTTCCTTTGTCTGCGCGAACAATTCATTTCTTAGGGCATTGACCGCTTTTTCTAATTCCTCGCTTGCTCGTTTTAGCATTTTTCTGGCGTGCGTGTTCGCTTGTAAAATCTGGTGCGTTACCATCAGAATATTGTTTCTGTATTCGGCTTGCTCAAGGCGGCGTTTGATGTCCTCCACTGATTTTTTCATCGCTCGTGCCTCTGTCAATAGTGAAAAAATTTTGGAATTAACCCCACGAACAAGCTCCTCATATGCTTTAAGTTTCTCTTTCTCCGATTCATCTGGCTTTTTAAGCGTCTTCAAAAATTCCTCCAATCGCTTTTTCTGCCCCAGCGTTTCAAAATATTTTTGCCAAAGTTCTCGCTCGGATTTACTCATATATTCCAATCTAGCTTGTTCTTCGGCATCGTGTTGGGAAATAATAACGCGCTTCCATTTATTCACTTCCGCTACCGCTGTCAGCATTTTATTTTTCATTGCCAAAAGATGTTGAGAGACAAATTTTTGCGCTACATATTCTTTTGATTCCATAAGCTCTTTGGCGTAAGTGGAGGCAAGCTGAACTGCGTCCTTAGTTTCCAATTCTTCCGTTTCCTTTGCTATAGCGTCTAATTTCATGACCAAATCAAAATGTTGTTTACGCAAGGAACGAAATTCACGTAGGCGTTCTACTTTCTCATCATCATTCTCTTTGCAGGAAATGATACCAACATATTTTTCCGGTACACGACTAAAAAGTCTCGCAAGGACTGTGTCGCCATTACTTTCGGCTTCTTCCTTTTGCGCCTGTAGTGTTCGGTGATCCACACGAACGGAAAAACCATTTCGCGCTAACACTTCATTTTGGATTTGCGCGAAGTCAGCACGAAGGACGGAAAGAAAATTTTTATTAGCCCAGTTGCGATTTTTCGGTGCACCGTGTTTTCTACGTTCCTCGAACGTAGCTTCGACATTCTTGCGAATAGGATACTTGAAAAAATTGCAAGCCGCTCTTTCCTTCTTTTTTTCCACTTCATCTATCATTCGCTCCGAAAACATAATGTGTACGTGGGGATGATGTTGTCCGTCTGACATTACTCCGATTTTATTATGAATCGCGTACGCGTAATAATGATTGCTCAAATGCTTAGCAATGAAAGCGTCGATAATCTGCCGATATTGTTCCACTGTCTTTAGCTCATTTGGCAAGGCAAATTCTATTTCCATGTAACAACGATTGCCGATTCCTTCGTACCTATCTGCCGCTTGGAAAAATTTTTTCGGGTCGTCCTTCGCCCATTTCGGTAGCCGATGTGCATGAAAAATACATTCACCTCGTTTCTCAAATGCTCTTTCCCTGTTGATATACTCAACGTGTGATTCAGCAACTGTTTGCTTCTTCTCTATCCGTTCCAAAATTTTCTGCGCAGTATCAACAGCCAATTTTTTTCGCTCTGGATAATCTATAAACTTATTGCGCATGAATTCTCTTTGCATGAGCAGGTCATCAAAGGAAATGGGCAGGTCTTGCAAAACCGCCGTTTTTAGCACTTCTTTTTTAAACTCTTCCGAACCCTTTATAATCAACGGTTGATGATTCATTGTCTCGGCGGCAAGTAAAAGAGCAGTGGCAATCGTTGTTTCCGATGCATTCTTTGTCACTTCTATTCCTTGCTCTGTATTTCGGATTAAGCCGAACCCATTGGTTTTATAGAGGAGAATATTTTGTCCACCAAGTGCATTTGGACTTTTTTCCGTCGTGATAAAATCCCCGACAAATTTATCGTTTTCTTGCCCGTGCTCGTCGTCAGAAAAAGCCCCTTCACGGTTGATATATTCCACGTGTTTGACTGCTGATATTTTCGTTCCGTTGGGTTTCTTGTCCGACTTGAGCCGGAAATGGTACATCGCCATGAAGTTTCTCCTTCTTTCTCCAGCCAACCGCAGGTTCAAGGAACGCAGTGACTGACAAATTTTTTCTGCCATTTTTTCGCGTCACGACGCGGCATTTTTTGCATTTCACGCAGTGAAATGCGGAAGTGAACATTTTCAATAAAATTCACTTTGATATATCTTACCATATTCCCGAAAATCCACGTGCACTACTTTTGCACTATTTGAGTGCATTCCGTGACAAACGATTTATGATGTGCTATAGTCTTCAGCGGTGAGTAACATTGCGACAAAAACAGATAGAAACTCTTCGGGCAAATTCTAATCGCTTGCTTCCTTCTCTTGAACAAATTGAACGACAGATTAAAGCCCTTGACGATGATTCTAACGCC
>ODAI012117337.1_pt1 | contig 14477 bp, 8 predicted proteins | sample 1539321 | NCBI WGS metagenome assembly ODAI01 (sample SAMN02144231, study PRJEB22623) | gut metagenome | biome: sheep rumen | host: Ovis aries | place: New Zealand
GAACGGATTTATAGAATCTTTCAGAAAACAGGCTGCGGCAAATGATTGTGATGTGCTCATAATGCCCAGAGTCGGAAAGATCGCAGGGTTTGAGATCTTTTCATACTTAGAGGGAGTGAAGGCTGCCGGAATATGCGTAGATCCGGGCGAGGAGATCACCAGAGAGTATGTGGACAGCCGCAATAATCTGCCTATCGTATATGCCACGGGGCTTTCGGGCGAGGTATGCGCTCAGGAGCTTTTGGCGAGACTCGGATTGATGGATATCAAGAAGCCGTCATCCAGGAACACCAAGAAGATCCTTTCTGCCGGTGGTGCGGATAAAAATTTCCATAATGACATAAGAGAATATCTTTCTAAGGTGACCGCTGTCGATACATTGGAGGAAGCGGGTATTCTTACTGCGCAGTATTCCGAGAAAATGTTCCCGGGATGGCATGTCTCCATATATCACAACGGAAACCTCCCGAGAAACCCGGATGAGAGTTTTCCGCCTCTTGCTGTATATTACTATTTATTCAAAGAGTCGGATTATTACGCACTTGCCGTATGCGATGGCCCGGGTATGCCGGGAGAAGACTTCAGAATGTGGATCGCGGTTGCGGATATAGCACTTTGTCATGTGCGTGAGCTATTGTCCGGCAGAAACGGTCGCATGAATCTCGAAGCAGCGATGCGTTCGTTCGGTGAGAGACCTGAGGATGAGACTGTTAACGGCCGTATCAGGCAGCTGAGCGCCAAGGAAAAGGATGAGCTGGATAAGGTTAAGAAGATACTCGACAGCAATCTCCTCACATATCACTTCCAGCCAATAGTCAGTGCTGAGACGGGTGAGATCGTTTCTTATGAAGCACTGATGAGACCTCGCGCGGGTGCGGGACTTGACGGTATCATCCCTTATCATATCCTCAAGTATGCAGAGGTCATGGGAAGGCTCGGAGATATCGAGAAAGCTACTTTCCTTAATGTCATGTCCATTATGAGAGAGAGAGGCTCTGATATAGGGGAGAGAAAGATCTTCATCAACAGTATCCCCGGTGCGAGACTTCTTCCGGATGATTATGTTGATATAGAAGCTGAGCTTTGGAAGCATACGGGACATATCGTAGTGGAGATGACCGAGCAGACCGAAGCGGATGCCGAGAGACTCAAGGCTATAAAGAAGCGTTATGAGAAACTCGGAATAGACATCGCACTGGATGATTACGGAACCGGATACTCCAATATCGTAAATCTCCTTCAGTATGTTCCGAAGTATGTAAAGATAGACAGGTCTCTCCTTGCGGGTATCGAGAGACATCCCAAGAAAAAGAGATTCGTTAAAGATATCATAGATTTCTGCCACGACAACGGCATCCTTGCACTTGCGGAGGGTGTTGAGACCTGGCGTGAGCTGCGCATGGTCATCAGCCTCGGAGCGGATCTCATACAGGGATTCTATGTTGCAAAGCCGACCCCCGAGATCATCTTCGAGATCGACGGAGATATCAAGAGAGAGATAGTCAGATATCAGGGAGAATATCAGGCGGGCAGAGAGCAGCCTACGTACGAGACAGACGAGATGGGCAGACTCAATCTGCAGACTCTTGACAAGTCGCAGTACAGCTGTATCAATGTCGGCAGAGGAGATGATCCTCAGACGGATGTTGTACTTGCCGGAGAACCCGAAGTCAGATACAACGCACATATCGATGTGGCAGCAGGATACAAGGGAAGCATTACGCTTGAGAATGTACACCTTTTCGGATCGGGCGGAAAGCCGAGCATTGCCGTCGGCGAGAACTGCGATCTGAAACTCATACTTATCGGTGATAACAGACTTGAGAAGGGATGCATCTGCGTTCCTGACGGATCGAAGCTCACCGTAGGAGGTGCAGGAAATCTCTCGATATCTGTAGATATCGAGGAGTCCTACGGTATAGGAAATGATCTCGCTTCTAAACACGGTGACCTGTACTTCGAACAGGACGGAACCATCAATATCGTGGTAAACGGCAAATCGGGTATATGTATCGGATCCGGACTCGGCGGATGCATAGAGCTCAACCACGGAAAATACAATCTGGAAGTTAACTGCGAAAACGGGGTGGCGCTCGGTTCGTACAACGGAAACGGATCTGTTACCATACAGAACTGTGAGCTTAATGTCGGCATAGCGGTCACCAGAGGCGTAGGTATCGGATCCGTAGAGCACGATGCAAACATCCTCGTCTCTCATTCTTCGGTCAAGGCGAATGTCGAAGGAACGGAGGTCGTTACCTTCGGTACCATTGGCGGTGCGACTGCGAATGTGACATTTATGGACGCGAGCGTAAACTGCTCGCTCCGCGGAGAATATATCATCGGAATGGGTGCACTCGGCGGCAAGACCAATTACAAGCAGGAGAGAGTAACACTCAGAATTACCGGAAACGGTTCGCATGCTCTTGCGTACGGCGGCTACAGCGAGGAGGTATGGATCGATATCGTCGATTCCGATACCGCCATTGACATCTATACGGCTATTCAGAAGGACACCATGGCGCCCGAAGGCAATATGCATATCAAGCACGGAAAGAACAAGTTCACCATCAACGGTTACCCGTACCATCATACCGTTGACTATGAGTAAGATCGGAGGATCGCTATGGAAAAGAAGATGAAAAAGATAGGGTTACTGATGAACCTGTGCATGGGTATCACACTCAGTTTCTTCCTTTCTCTTGCGGGCACGCTGACTTCGGGACACTTCGCAGTACCCGAATGGCTCATCAGCTTCGGTATAAGTGCGGTCATCAGTATCATTATAGGTTTCATCGTACCTATGAAGAAGATAAATGATGCTATTGAGAAGCGCCCGGGATGTGAACCGGGTAAACTCACCACCAGACTGGTCGAGAGCGCGATATCCGACCTCATCTATACCCCGATCCTGTCCCTTTGCATGGTCATCTTTGCACGCAGCAGGGCCCTGGCACACGGAGCACAGCTCCCGCCCTTCCTGATAATGTATGCAAAATCCCTCCTTGTGACACTTGTTGTGGGATTTTTCCTGATATTGGTATTTACCCCGATATTCCTTAAAATACTGCTCAAAAAGAACGGGATCGGCGGTCCGGTAGACAAATAACACAAAATATGGTATAAATAGTCTGTTATGGAACAATATGTGATCAATGGCGGTACTCCGCTCGTGGGCGAAGTCGAGATAGGCGGTGCAAAAAATGCAGCGCTTCCCATATTGGCTGCGTCAATAATGACGGATGAGACCGTACATATAGATAATGTACCCGATGTGAGAGACGTCAATGTGCTTCTCACCGCTATGAGTCATATAGGCTCATTGATCAAGCATGACGGAAGACATCGTGTTACTATGAACTCCTCCAATATCCGCAATATGGTAGTGGAGGATGAGAATATCAAAAAGATCCGTGCGTCGTATTACCTGATCGGCGCTATGCTCGGTAAGTATAAGCACGCTGAGGTTACACTTCCCGGCGGATGTGATATAGGATGCAGGGCTATCGACCAGCATATCAAGGGATTCAGAGCTCTCGGAGCCGAGGTCTCACTCTCTCACGGAATGATCCGTACCAGAGCGGAGAAGCTGGTGGGCAGCCATATTTATATGGACGTTGTCAGTGTCGGAGCTACCATTAATATCATGATGGCGGCGTCGATGGCCGAAGGCAAGACGATCATAGAAAACGCAGCCAAGGAGCCCCATGTCGTAGATGTGGCCAACTTCCTCAACAGCTGCGGCGCCAATATCAAGGGCGCAGGAACCGATGTGATCAGGATCAAGGGTGTGAGCGTACTCCACGGAACGGATTATACGATCATTCCCGATCAGATAGAAGCCGGAACATATATGTTTGCGGCAGCAGTCACCAAGGGAGATGTCACTGTCAAGAATGTCATCCCCAAGCATCTTGAGTCCATCTCCGCGAAGCTTATGGAGATCGGCTGTGAGGTTAAGGAAGAGGATGACTGCGTAAGGGTTGTATGTTCCGGTCCTTTGAAACACTCACATGTAAAGACACTTCCGTATCCCGGATTTCCCACGGATATGCAGCCCCAGATAACGGTGGCACTCGGACTTTCCGGCGGAACAAGTATCGTTACGGAGAGTATCTTCGAGAACAGATTTAAATATGTCGATGAACTTACCCGTATGGGAGCCAATATAAAGGTCGAAGGAAATACGGCGATCATAGACGGAGTACATAAGTACACAGGAGCCGGAATATCGGCACCCGACCTCAGAGCAGGAGCAGCACTTGTACTTGCGGCACTTGCGGCAGAAGGTGAGAGTCACTTGGACAATATCGCATATATCCAGAGAGGATATGAAGATTTCCATATCAAGCTTGCGGGACTCGGCGCACAGATAAAGATAGTCGAAGGCGAGCAGGATTATTCCAAGTTCAAGCTCATGACGGGTTGACACATAGGGTACCAAGTAGTAGTTTATATACATAACAATTGCATAAGCTCTCTTATTCAGAGTCGGCGGAGATACATAGGATCTGTGATGCCGCGGCAACCCCTTATACAGGAAGGTGCCAACCTGAGCGAATCATTCGAACAATAAGAGGATTGTAAATATGACGACGGTCCGCTTATTTTTGAAAGCGGGCTTTTTTATTTCGATCGATCAATTGAGAGCAGATGCGCATTGGAGCACAGCTCCGGAAAGGAAACAGTATGGACAAGAGAATCTTCACTTCAGAGTCTGTAACCGAGGGACATCCCGACAAAATCTGCGACGCAGTATCGGATGCGATCCTTGATGCCATGATAGCACAGGATCCCATGAGCCGTGTTGCGTGCGAGACCGCAACCTGCACGGGATTCATCCTCGTAACCGGTGAGATCACCACCAAAGCAAACGTTGATATCCAGGATATAGTCAGAAAGACTGTTACCGAGATCGGATATGATTCTTCCGAGAAGGGATTTGACGGAAATACCTGCGCAGTATTCGTTGCGCTGGATAAGCAGTCACCCGACATCGCAATGGGTGTCGACAAGGCTCTTGAAGCAAGAGAGAATCAGATGACGGATGAGCAGCTCGAAGCAATCGGTGCAGGCGACCAGGGAATGATGTTTGGTTTTGCTACCAATGAGACCGAGGAGTTTATGCCCTATCCCATCTCTCTCGCACACAAGCTTACTCACAAGCTTACCGAAGTAAGAAAGAACGGAACACTTGCTTATCTCCGCGCAGACGGAAAGAGCCAGGTGTCCGTAGAGTATGATGAGAACGGCAAGCCCGTCAGACTTGACGCAGTTGTCATTTCTACCCAGCATGATGAGAAGGTCACCCAGGAGCAGATCCATGAGGATATCAAGAAGTATGTACTTGACCCCGTACTTCCCGCAAACATGGTAGATGCCAATACCAAGATCTTTATTAATCCCACCGGACGCTTCGTAATAGGCGGACCTAACGGAGATGCAGGTCTTACCGGAAGAAAGATCATCGTTGATACCTACGGCGGATATGCAAGACACGGCGGCGGAGCTTTCTCCGGAAAGGATTGCACCAAGGTAGACAGAAGCGCAGCTTATGCCGCAAGATACGTCGCCAAGAATATCGTAGCAGCAGGACTTGCCGATAAGTGTGAGATCCAGCTTTCATATGCTATCGGTGTTGCGCAGCCCACTTCCATCATGGTAGATACTTTCGGAACCGGCAAGGTATCCGACGAGAAGCTTGTTGAGATCGTTCGCAAGCACTTCGATCTTCGTCCCGCAGGTATTATCAAGATGCTCGATCTGCGCAGACCTATCTACAGAGCAACCGCAGCGTACGGACATTTTGGACGCACGGATGTTAAACTCCCTTGGGAGAATACCGACAAGGCAGCTGAGCTTAAGAAGGAAATCTAAAACATGAGATACGACTGTTTGATAGTCGGCACAGGTCTTTACGGCGCCGTCTTCGCGCAGAGAATGCGCGAGGCGGGCCGTAAAGTTTTATGTATCGACAAGAGAGACCACATAGGCGGCAATATATACTCCAAAGAAGAGCACGGCATACAGGTACATAAGTACGGTGCACATATCTTTCATACATCGGATGAGAGAGTGTGGGAGTATGTAAACAGATTTACGAAGTTCAACAACTTTGTGAACTCTCCGATCGCTGTCTACGGAGATGAGATATACAATCTTCCCTTCAATATGAACACTTTCAGCAGGATGTGGAATATCAAGACTCCCGCGGAAGCAGAAGAGATCATTAAGAAACAGAGGGAAGAGTCCGGCATAACCGAGCCGAAGAATCTCGAGGAGCAGGCTATCTCACTTGTCGGTCGAGACATCTACAAAAAACTCATAGAGGGTTACACCGAGAAACAGTGGGGCAGAAAGTGCAGTGAGCTTCCTGCATTTATCATCAAGAGACTCCCTGTGCGCCTGACATACAACAACAACTACTTTAACGATATCTATCAGGGTATACCGATAGGCGGATATACCGCGATCATAGAGAGAATGCTCGGCGATACTCCTGTGATCCTCGGTACCTCATACAGGGATTTCATCGCAGAGAATATGAAAAAAGATGATCCCGATAAATTTGACCTCGTGGTATATACCGGAATGATCGATGAGTATTTCGGTTATGAACTGGGTAACCTGGAGTACAGGTCGCTTCGATTCGAGGAGGAATACCTTCCCGACAACGAGAACTTCCAGGGCAATGCCGCAGTCAATTACACTGCTGCGGATGTACCGTATACCCGTATCATAGAGCATAAGCATTTTGAGTTCGGAAAAGGAGAGGGAACCGTCATCACCCGCGAATACCCCGCCAAGTGGAATCCGGGCGACGAGCCTTATTATCCGATCAATGATGAAAAAAACAGCAAGCTCTACGAGTCGTATCGTGAGCTTGCCGATAAAGAACAAAATGTGATATTCGGCGGAAGACTTGGTGCATATAAGTATTACGATATGGACAAGGTCATTGCCGCAGCACTTGAAATGTGCGATAAGGTGTTAGCTTAACACTGGAAATTAAACATCATACCTGTGTAAGAACTCGTGGCATAAGGCGATACGAAATTATGTCCCGGGTTCTTATACGCTACGACGGTTCGCTGAACGTAATCCATGGGATTGAGTGCGACCTGATTACTCTTTCGAAGGAGTGATTGCGACAGGTCCTTAAGCGAACTGAATGTAGAATTAAGATCCTCCGACGAATCCGCAACTGATCTGAGTACATCCTTGTCGAGAGTCAGCGCTCCGTTATCATCTATCTTTATTCCAAGAGCATCCAGAGATTCCTTATATGTACCTGTTATACCGGTGAGTTCTCCGGAGAGCTTGCGGCTTCTTGCCTGCGACTCTTTGAACTCATTGACCGATCTTAGGAATTCATTATAACTTCCGATGAGCTGTGATACATTTTCAGTCACGGATTCGCTGCTCGTCTTTAATCCTATATGAACGCTCTCGCTGCCGGAGGTCGTCTGCTTCAAGGTGATGTCATACATCTTTCCTACTGTGAAGTGGTTGGAAGATGCGTGTCTTTCCTCGCCGTTTATCGTAAACGATGCATCGCTCGGTCTCTCTGATATATTGTTGAGACCAAAGTAGCTTACCGCACCGGAAGTTTTGCTGGTGTGGTCATCGCTTATCGTGAATATCCTTTCCTTGCCTGTTGGAAGACCTGCGGAATCGGAAACGATCTCAAGTACGCTGCTTCCGTTAAGGTCTTCGACGGTAGCTTTCAGACCGATGCCGCTGTTGCTGATAAGACGGGACAGTCTTTCCTGTACTTCACGGTTGGTCTCGCCTTCGGATATATAGAATTGGAACTCGTAATTCATCTCACCGATGTTTACATCGAAGGAGTATGTATCCTCGGGGAGCGATATAGCACTGTCGGGAAGATATCTGCCGCGGTTTATCTGAGGAGAAGCAAGAGTCTCAACCGTCATATCGAATGACGGAGCATCACCGCTGTCCTCCTCGGAACCGATATAGATAGCGTCGGCGATATCGGGATCGGAGACTGATGCAAGCTTCTTATCGAAGAGTCCTTTATCATCTAGTCCGCCGAGCTCTGCGATGGTAGCGCGCAGTTCTCTTGCACCTTCCTTTAACTGGATAGCATAAGACTGAGTATCCTTGTCTTTTACAGGAAGGTACCAGGGCGATTCTTTATTTAACTTAACGATGGAATTGTACGTGCTGCGAAGTTCGCCTTTTTTATGCGAATCATAGCGCGAGATCTTCGGCGTGACATAAGCCGACAGATAATTATTCAGAATCGTATCACGAACTGCACTCATCGTCACGCCTCCTTTCTTCCTTGAATCGGATACCCTATATACGGGTACGCGTGTGACCGCCTGTGCCAGGCGTTTGTGGAGTCACCACAAGGATGGAAATCCCTTTCCACCCATAAAGCTACTTTTATGCATTTACAATATCACAACGAAAAGTATATTGCAACAGAAAAAAAGCAAATTTCTGAATTTTTTTAAGATGTCGAAGTAATGTCAGATAATATATTCGTATTCACCCGGTTTGGCAAGATCCGATATGGTAAATCCTGTGAGATACTCTTTCATGGTGGAATAGAGTCCGTTCCACATACCCACGGTCTTACATTCTCCTACCTTGGGACAGGGAGGAGCACCTTCGACCAGACATCCGACGGGGGCAAGGGACTCTTCGGTAAGCTCGAGAATTTCAAAAACGGTTATTTCCGAAGGATCACGGGTGAGACGGTATCCGCCGCCCTTGCCATGTACGCCCTCGATGATCTTTGCTTTGGTAAGAGAGGGCATGATGCGTTCAAGATATTTAAGAGAGATATCCTGGCGCTCCGCGACATCCTTCATGGGGATATATGTGCCGGTATTATGCTCCGCAAGGTCTATCAGGACTCTGAGTGCATATCTTCCTCTGGTTGATACAAGCATTGATCTTCCTCCGTTGCCGGCATGGCCGCACCATGCAGCCATGCCGTATTTAAGTCTTACATTTGTGTATCGCGGTTATGTCGGTTGTTCGTCAGTCTGCGAAGAGAGCGGTGGAGAGATATCTGTCTCCGGTGTCGGGAAGGAGAGCAACGATGGTCTTTCCTTTATTCTCAGGTCTCTTTGCAAGCTCGATAGCAGCCCATGCAGCTGCGCCCGATGAGATACCTACGAGAACACCTTCCTTTTTACCGATGAGCTTTCCGGTTGCAAATGCATCTTCGTTGGTAACGGTGATGATCTCGTCATATACCTTGGTATTGAGAACTTCGGGAACGAATCCTGCACCGATTCCCTGGATCTTGTGAGCTCCTGCAACGCCTGTGGAAAGTACGGCACTGCTTGCGGGCTCGACTGCTACAACCTTTACATTGGGGTTCTTGCTCTTAAGGAATTCGCCGACTCCGGTAACGGTTCCGCCGGTACCAACTCCCGCTACGAAGATATCAACATTTCCGTCGGTATCTTCGAAGATCTCGGGACCGGTGGTCTCGCGGTGAGCCTTGGGGTTGGCAGGGTTTACAAACTGTCCGGGGATAAAGGAATCGGGGGTCTGGGAAGCGAGTTCCTCAGCCTTTGCGATAGCACCCTTCATTCCCTTGGAACCCTCGGTGAGAACGAGCTCTGCGCCGTATGCTTTCATGAGCTGTCTGCGCTCGATACTCATGGTCTCAGGCATTACTATTATTATACGATATCCTCTGGCTGCAGCAACTGCCGCAAGTCCGATTCCGGTATTTCCGGAGGTGGGCTCGATGATAACGGAGCCCTTCTTGAGCTTTCCGGACTTTTCCGCATCATCGATCATTGCCTTTGCGACTCTGTCCTTGACCGATCCTGCGGGGTTAAAGTACTCAAGCTTTGCGAGTATCTTTGCCTCGAGTTTTTCGCTCTCCTCGATATGGGTGAGCTCGAGAAGAGGAGTCCTTCCGATCAGTTCGTCTGCTGCTTTGTAAATGTTTGCCATGGTATATTCTCCTTTCAGGTTTGTTACTACCTTTCAATCTGGTAGGTAAATGGTATTTAGATAATAACCCCAAAAGGATAACCTGTCAACACATTTTTTTAAATTATATCACGAGCAGGGAGATGAATAAATCCCGCTTGTGAAAACGGCCGAAAGTCTGTTATACTGAATATGTATCGGCGCTCGAGCATTTATAGGCGGGAGATTCTTTATGGAGAGTTCCAGTAGATCGAACGAACAACTAAGCAGGAGTTTTACCGAGAACATGATGGGAGGCGCGTGTATCTGGCTTGCAAAGCCTCCTTATGATCTTCTGTATATAAGTGATCATCTTATAGATCTCTTTGAATGTGATGATGAGCGGGATTTCATCAAATATACCGGGGGAAACTTTAGCGGCGTCCCTGAGGGCGGCGACATGGACTCGTTACTCAAAGAGATACATCTGCAGCTGAGCGAATCAGTCAATCCTTCGGGATATGTATTTTTCAATATCCTTACCAAAAAGGGAAACAGCAGGAGAATAGTCAATCATTGGACTCTGCGCCGGGATGAGAACGGAGAGGAAGTCTTCTATGCTTATCTTTTCCTGCATAAAGCCGATATTGTCGGAAATGATTTTGATTCTGTCACGGGCCTGTACGGCAAGACGCGTCTGGCTAAGTATTTTGATACAAAGGAAGAAGAAGATACTGACAAAGACACAGCAGTCATATATCTCAACCTGATACATTTCAAATTGCTCAATCTTGAAAAGGGTGCATCAGAGGGAGATGAATGCCTTCGCTGTATAGCGGATGTACTGAGAAAAGAATTTAAAAATGACTTCATTGCAAGAATAGCGGACGATCATTTTGCTATCCTTGCGGATTATGATGAAGCTGCCGAAAAAGCAAACAGGGCAGGAGAGACATTCCACAGGATATACGGAAGCGGAGTAAATGTTCAGTGTAAGTTTGGAATCTGCCGCGTGGAGCACAAAAACCGCGTCGATCTGGAGTCAGCTCTCTCCAAATCGAAAGTAGCCTGTGATTACATCAAAAACGATTCTGCACTTGATATAGTAGAATACACATCCGAACTTGCCAAGAAGATCAAGACCAGAAAGTATGTCGCTGATAATCTCGATAATGCGATCAAAAACGGATGGATACAGGTTTATTATCAGCCTGTAATCAGATCGATCACGGACAACCTGTGCGGCATGGAATCGCTTGTTCGTTGGGTTGATCCGACAATGGGGTTTTTAAGCCCGGACCAGTTTATCTCGATTCTGGAGGATGAGAGACTGATCCACAAGCTTGACTCATATATGATCGAAAAGGTCTGCTCGGATTTTCAAGAGAGAGTGAATTCAAAGAAACCGATGATACCCGTTTCGATCAACTTCTCACGTTTGGATTTCATCCTCGCGGATATGTTTGAAGTAGTTGAGAATGCGGTCAAAAAGTATGATGTTCCGAGAGATTATCTTCATATAGAGATCACGGAGAGCATGATCGCTTCAGATGAAGATCTGATGCGTGAGATCATTGAGAAATTCAGAACCGCGGGATATGAAGTTTGGATGGATGACTTCGGAAGCGGTTATTCATCGCTCACACTTCTCAAAGATTACAACTTCGATATGCTTAAGCTCGATATGAGATTCCTGACTCCTTTTACGGAGAAGTCCAAGAGTATCGTAACATCTACGATAACCATGGCGAAGGATATCGATATCATGACACTTGCGGAAGGTGTCGAGACTAAGGAACAGCTTGATTTCCTCAAGGAAGTCGGCTGTGATATGATCCAGGGTTATTACTATGGTAAGCCCGAACCGGTGGAAGATGTTTTCAGAAATATCTCCGGCAAAAAGCTTTCCATCGAGACCAGGAGATGGAGACATTTCTATGAGGTGGCAGGAAGGAATATCCGCTCGACGGACTACCCGCTTGAGATCGTCGAGGATGACGGCAAAGAGTTCAGGACGCTCTTCATGAATCCTGCATACAAAGCCGTGATCAAATGCGACGGCAAGGATGTAAAGCAGATAGATGAAAAGATCTATTATGCAAATTCTCCTCTACTGCGCATATATCGTGAGATAGCCGAGAAGCTGAAGAGAACCTGGAAAGAGGAGGTTTTCTACTATCCGGTAAACGGTAATTACTATTGCTTTAAAGGCCAGATGATCGCGCAGAGTAATGGGAAGAGTCTGTTCAGAGGAATTCTTTCCAATATCAGCGGAAATGAGCAGATAAGCAAGATCAAGAGGATAGATTCCAAACTGAGAGATCTTAATCTTCTCTTTGAGGAAGTTCTCATCTTCAATACGAAAGAACTTACTCTTACGCCTGTATTCGGTACCAATAAATATGTCAAGAAACACGAACTGGAAACCCTTGATATCGGATCGAAGGGAATGGGAAATGTGGTCAAAGCGCTCGTTCATGTTGACGATTGGCGCAGGTGCATGGCGTTCCTTGATACTGACACTATGGAGGATCGTTTTGCAGCAGCGGATAAGGGTTATCTCGAAGATGCATTTCGTCTTATCCAGCCCGACGGCAATTATGAATGGACCGAGCATTATCTCATGCAGATTCCCGGAACGAATGGTGAAGAGTGCCTCTACTGTGTAAAGGCTTTTACGGAAAAGAGCGTAAGGGAGTGCGAGAAGCAGAAAGAGGGAATGGTGAGCGTGGATGCCTATACTGCAGAGCACGCGATGGTATGGGAGAATATCATCAGGGATTCGTCGCTTATCGTGTTCTGGAAAGATAAAGACCGCAGATTTAAAGGAGTGAGCAGGGCGTTCCTGGAGTATTTTGGGAACGTGCCCCCGGATGCATTTATAGGGAAGACCGCTGAAGAGCTTAAGATTTTGTTCGATCCGCAGGCGACCCTGAAATCCGAGGAAGAACTGTTAAAAAACGGAAAGAGAACAGCCGGGGATTTTTCAAAATGCCAGGTACGCGGAGAAATGCGGACAGTCTTTATTAAGAAATTGCCCTTATATGATAAAGAGAAGATCGTAGGCTTGGTTGGATTCCTCGTGGACTGGGAGAATGAAAAAGAGAGAATACTCGGAGTAGAGGAACCTTTCAGAAAGGACTCCGCCACGGGCCTTGCCGACGCGCATGCTTTTGTTGATGCACTTATCAGTTATGCGCAGAGATATCATCAGCAGGATACGGACTATGCGGTGATCGTCCTTAATAATACCCGCTTTGAGTATATTAAATCCTCATTCGGTGACGAGTATTCAAAACATGTCATGCGCAGGATGGCAGATACGATAGTTGAGATAGCGGGAGATAAATGTGTCATCTCCAGAGCGAGATCCTCGATATTTGCGATAGTTACTACTATGGATTCTGAGGTAGAGATGAATGCACTGACTGTGAAACTGACGGAAGCCCTCGAGAGCATTACGGAAGTAGAGGGCAATAGGATAACCCTTAGGATCAATTCCGCCGCTGTACTGAGATCCAAGACGGATATGAACGATGAGGCAATATTTGAGACATGCCTTAAGTGGACGGGATTCCACGCGTGAGCAAAGGGTTTGCAGTTTTATATATTAGTTTGGTAATCGGAGGAGTATATGTATACGGTTGAGAACCTCAGCAGGTATCCGTACTTTGCGCAGCTTCTGAAGGAAACGGAATTAAAAAACGTACTCGACTCTCTCACGGGACTTGTCTCGAGAGCGTATGTTCTTGGTTTCGTAAGGGATCTCATTGAGAAGAATATTCCGTTTACATTCGGCATCATCGACCTCGACAACTTCAAATTCATAAACGATACATACGGACATCACATCGGTGACGGCGTACTGCAGGATGTGGGAGAGAGTCTTATAGGTTATATGGACCCTGTCGGGATAGCGGGACGCTTCGGAGGTGATGAACTGCTGGTCGTTAATCTCAGGGATCAGGAGTACAAGGATGTTAAGGCTTTCTACGAGGGTATGTACTCCAACTTCGTGGTGCTACGCAGGAATATCCCGCTTCAGGATTGCAATCCTTTCATAACAGCTACCGTCGGAAGTGCGACATTCCCCAAGGATGCGACCGATTATGACACTCTTTTCTCGATGATGGACAAGACTCTCTATCGCGGAAAGACCAAGGGAAGAAACTGCTATATCATCTATGTTGAAGAGAAACATAAGAACATAGAGATAAAGAAGATCGCCAAGAGAGGCATATACAGCACGCTTCAAAGGATCAATAACCTCTTCGAAGAAAAAGACAGTATACTGGATAGGCTTCGTAATGTTGCGCCTGTCATTATGGATGAATTAAGGACCACTGAGCTTTATTACATCGGTAAGAAGGGTGTAATGCGTGCGCTCATGAAGCCCGGTATGGCAGAGAACGCAATGGATGTCGGCAATGTGTTTGGCACCGGAGAGGATTGCTTTATTGAAGAGCAGGTTGATCTGATCGCATGCAAGGCACCGATATTCCACGGCGCACTCAGAAACCGTGAGTCGGAAACTGCGATGATAGTTCGTGTTAACATAGAAAAAGAGA
>ODAI012357691.1_pt1 | contig 14477 bp, 12 predicted proteins | sample 1539321 | NCBI WGS metagenome assembly ODAI01 (sample SAMN02144231, study PRJEB22623) | gut metagenome | biome: sheep rumen | host: Ovis aries | place: New Zealand
ATCTTCGGATAGCAGCGGATATATGCGAAAAAAGACAGATGCGCCATGCATCTGTCTCTTTGTGTCTGTTTTTTGCGGCTCCCGCCTGCTCCGGGTTGCTTACTCCGAAGCCGAAAGATAGCTGATGTACGGAAGCTGACGGTATCTCTGGTCGTAGTCGAGACCGTATCCGACTATGAATCTGTCGTCGACAGTGAATCCGATATAGTCGCCTTCGACCTTCGCGCGTCTTCCCTCGGGTTTGTCGAGAAGCGCGCAGACCTGGACGCTCTTCGGCTTTCTGCCGCCGAGGTACTCCTTGAGGTATTTCAGCGTCACGCCCGAGTCGATGATGTCCTCGACGATGATGACGCTCTTTCCTTCGATGTCTTCCTCGAGGTCCTTGTTGATCTTTACGACGCCGCTGGACTTCGTCGAAGAACCGTAGCTCGAGCATGCCATGAAGTCGATCGTTATATCCAGATCGATATTTCTCATAAGGTCAGTCATCCACATTATAGCTCCGCGGAGTATACCGATCAGGATGACATCGTCATCGATATGATCTTCCGTGATCTGCTGTCCTATTTCTCTGGCTCTTTTCTTGATCTCCTGTTCGGTGATCATTACTTCACCGACATCTCCAAGATAACTCATTCTTCTCCTCCGTCCTCATTACCTTCTTCAAAGCTGCCGCTCTCTAAAATGGCCTGCATGACATCGAGCAGTTCGTCCTGCCCCGTCTTCTTCAGCGCCGAAACGCAGACTATCTCGTCGTCCGCAGCCATACCGAGCGCGCTTCTGATCATCTTTTTCTGTTTGGCGAGCTGGTTCCTCGAGACCTTGTCGGCCTTCGTCGCCACTACCGTTCCGTCCAGGCCGTAGTACTTCAGATAGTCGTACATCTGAACGTCCTGCTTCGTCGGCTCGTGGCGGATATCGACCAGCAGTATAACGCGCCTCAGACCGTCTCTGACCGTGAAGTACTCCTCCATCATCCTGCCCCAGTCTGCGCTCATCGATTTTGAGACCTTCGCGTATCCGTAGCCGGGAAGATCGACTATCCTGAACGGCACGTCGAGGTCAGTCGTGATCTCGTAGAAGTTGATCGTTCTGGTCTTGCCGGGCGATCCGCTGATCTTAGCCAGCTTTTTCCGTCCGGTAAGCAGATTGATCAGCGACGATTTTCCCACATTGGAACGACCGGCAAAAGCTATCTCCTGCCTGTCGTCCGCCGGGTACTGATTCTTTCTGGCGCATACCGCCGTTATCTCTGCCTTCTTTATCCTCATTACGCTTATACGAGAACCTGCTCCATCGCGTCTCTGACCTTGTCGATCAGGACGAATTCCATCTGTTCTCTTACCTTTTCCGGTATCTCATCGATATCCTTTTCGCACTCCCTCGGGATCAGGACCTTCTTGATCCCTGCCCTGTGGGCCGCAAGGACCTTTTCCCTGATGCCGCCTACCGGCATTACATTGCCGCGAAGCGAGATCTCTCCGGTCATCGCGATATCCTTTCTTGCCGGGCGGCCTGTAAGCGTCGATATCATTGCGACGCACATCGTTACGCCGGCTGACGGTCCGTCCTTGGGAACGGCGCCTTCTGGGATATGTATATGGATATCCTTTGTTTTGTAGAATTCTTCTTCTATTCCGAGCTCATCGGCTATCGATCTGATGTAGCTGATGCCTGTCCTTGCAGACTCCTGCATTACGTCGCCCATCTGACCTGTCAGCTGGAGCTTTCCGCTTCCCGGTACAGCGACCGTCTCGATGAAGAGCGTCTCGCCGCCCACGATCGTCCATGCCAGACCTGTCGTGACGCCGACTTCCTTTTCGCCCTTGATCTTGTCGTAGCGGAACTTTCTCTTTCCGAGGTAGTCAGAGAGGTTGGCTCCGGTGATCGAGTACTCATCGCCCTCGTCTGTCACGATCTTTCTCGCGACCTTCCTGCAGAGGTTCTGGATCTCTCTTTCGAGGTTTCTGACTCCGGACTCTCTGGTGTAGTAGTTGATGATGTCTCTTATCGCCTTTTCGCTGATCTTTATATTCTTCTTGTGAAGGCCGTGAGTCTTCACGCTCTTCGGGATCAGGTATTTCTTAGCTATCTGGACTTTGTCCTCTTCGGTGTATCCCGAAACATCGATGACCTCCATCCTGTCGAGGAGCGGTCTTGGTATTGTCGATGTCGTGTTCGCCGTCGTGATGAACATTACGTTCGAAAGGTCGAACGGCGTCTCGAGGTAGTGGTCCGTGAACTCCTTGTTCTGCTCGGGGTCGAGGACTTCGAGCAGTGCGCTTGCCGGGTCTCCCCTGAAGTCCGCTCCTATCTTGTCGACTTCGTCGAAGAGGAATACAGGGTTCTTCGTTCCAGCTTCTTTGATGCAGTTGATCACGCGGCCCGGGATAGCGCCGATGTATGTCCTTCTGTGACCTCTGATCTCAGCCTCGTCCCTGACTCCGCCGAGCGACATCCTGACGTACTCTCTGTTGATCGAGCGAGCGATCGATTTGACGATCGATGTCTTACCTGTTCCCGGAGGTCCTACCAGGCAGAGGATGGGTCCCTTGATCTGGCCCGACAGCTGTACTACCGCCAGGTATTCAAGGACTCTTTCCTTGACCTTTTCGAGACCGTAGTGATCTTCGTCCAGGATCTCCTGCGAATGGTTGAGGTCGATCTCAGTCTTGCTTTCCTTGTTCCAGGGAAGCGAGAGGATCGTCTCGATATATGTCCTGATGACCGTGCCCTCTGCGGACGACGGCTGCATATATGAGAATCTCTTTATTTCCTTTTCGATCTTCTCAGTCGTCTTTTCAGGAAGATCGAGCTCCGCGAGCTGGCGGCGCCACTCTTCGATCTCGTCATCGATCTCCTCTTCGGAGCCGAGCTCTTCTCTGATGGCGCGCATCTGCTCGCGCAGATAGTATTCTTTCTGGTTCTGGTTGATCTGCGTCTTGACCTTGCTCGAGATATCGTTCTCGATATTGAGGATCTCTATCTCTCTCATGAGCAGGTCGTTCAGCTTCTCAAGTCTCTCGCCTATGTTCAGGCATTCGAGTATCTGCTGTTTTTCTTCAGTCTTGACGTCGAGGTGGGAAGCGACTATATCGGCGAACCTTCCCGGCTCACTGATAGTCGCGACCGTCGCGTATGTCTCCTCGGACAGTCTCTGACTGAGGTGTATATATTCGTCAAAACCAGCGAGGACCGAACGCATCAGGGCCTCTGTCCTTGCCGTCGTTCTGACAGGCTCGTCATCTTCGAGTTCTTCTACTTCGCATTTGAAGTACGGTACTTCGATAAGCATCCTCGAGATGCGGCCTCTCGTTATTCCTTCAACGAGGACTCTGATCGAATCCCCGGGCAGCCTCAGCATCTGCTTTACTTTGGCAACGGTGCCGATCCTGTAGAAATCATCTGCCGTCGGAAGATCCGTGTTTTCATCCATCTGTGTCGAGAGGAATATGTACTGATTGTTGATCATTGCCTTCTCAAGCGCGTTGATCGACTTTTCACGGCCTATATCAAAATGAAGGACCATATTCGGAAATATGGTCAGACCGCGCAAAGGTATCATGGGCAATATCAGCATGCCTTCGTCGTTTCTGTCGATCTTTTCATCGAACAGACTTTTTGATCTTGCAGCCATTCTTTTCTCCTTCTATGCCGATTCCTCTTTCAGTTTTTCCATGCCGGCTGTCTTCGTCTTCAGAACAAGTGCCGGTTTGATGTTCTCATCTTCTATGGAAGCCTTGCTTACGATGCATTTTTCAACATCGTCTCGCGACGGGATCTCATACATGATATCGCGCATGATGTTCTCCATGATATTTCTGAGACCTCTCGCGCCGGTCTTCTTTTCGAGAGCTTTCTTCGCGATGCTCCTGATAGCTTCATCGTCGATCTCAAAATCGACGCCGTCAAGCTCAAACAGCTTTGCGTACTGCTTGACGAGGGCGTTCTTCGGCTCTGTGATGATCCTGACGAGGGCGTCCTCATCCAGCTCTTCGAGCGTGACTATGGACGGGAGCCTTCCGATGAACTCCGGGATAAGGCCAAACTTCAAAAGGTCTTCGGACTGTACCAGTTTGAGAACTTCGTCCTTCTCCGGCATTTTACCCGATGTATCGGAATTGAAACCGATCACTTTTTCGCCGACTCTTCTTTTGATGATATTCTCGAGTCCGTCAAACGCTCCTCCGCAGATGAACATTACGTCCTTCGTATCGAACTGCATGAACTCCTGCTGGGGGTGCTTTCTTCCGCCCTGCGGCGGTACGTTCGCCACTGTGCCTTCAAGTATCTTGAGCAGAGCCTGCTGTACGCCTTCACCGCTGACGTCGCGCGTGATCGACGGGTTCTCGCTCCTTCTAGCGATCTTGTCGATCTCGTCGACATAGATGATGCCCTTCTGAGCTCTTTCTATGTCGCCGTCAGCAGCCTGGATCAGCTTGAGCAGGATGTTCTCGACGTCCTCGCCGACGTAGCCAGCTTCAGTAAGCGTAGTGGCATCGGCAATGGCAAAAGGCACGTTAAGTATTCTTGCCAGCGTCTGGGCAAGAAGCGTCTTACCTGAACCTGTAGGTCCGATCATGATGATGTTGCTCTTCTGGAGCTCCACATCGTTGTCGGTATCGCCAAGTCTTCCTATTCTTTTGTAGTGGTTGTACACAGCAACAGCGAGGGCCTTCTTGGCCTCATCCTGTCCGATGACGTACTCCGAGAGAGCCTCTGCGATCTCCTTCGGTTTGAGGAGTCTTCCTTCATCGGCCTGCTCTGTCATCTCGTTCATGCCCTCGGCGATGATGTCGCGGCAAAGATCGACGCAGTCATTGCAGATATATACGTCGGGTCCCGCCACGATCCTCTTCACCTGGCTCTGCGGTCTTCCGCAGAACGAGCATCTTATTTCGCTGTCTTCGTAATTCGCCATAAAATGTTCTCTTTCCTGCTTTTATCTTTCTGTTATCACTTTGTCGATAAGGCCGTAAGCAGCGGCCTCATCAGCTGTCATATAGTTGTCTCTGTCAACGTCTCTTTCGATCTCTTCCAGAGGACGGCCGGTGTTGCGGCTGAGGATCTTGTTGAGCTTTTCTCTGATCCTGAGGATGTGCTCAGCCTGGATCCTGATGTCCTCCGCCTGACCCTGAGCGCCGCCGAGCGGCTGGTGGATCATGATCTCCGCGTTCGGAAGAGCGAACCTTTTGCCCTTCGTACCTGCGGAAAGCAGGAATGCGCCCATGCTGGCCGCCATTCCCACGCAGATCGTCGAGATGTCCGGACGGACGTACTGCATGGTGTCATATATCGCCATGCCCGCGCTCACTGAGCCGCCCGGACTGTTGATGTATATGCAGATATCCTTCTCGCTGTCCTCCGCTTCGAGGAAGAGGATCTGGGCGATGACCAGACTCGCCATGTGCTCGTCTATCTCTTCGCCTATGAATATGATCCTGTCCTTGAGGAGTCTCGAGAAAATATCATACGTTCTTTCACCGTGACCTGTCTGGTCAACTACATACGGTATAAGAGGCATAATCTGTTCTCCTTTCCGCTTTTGGTCTTCGCTTACTCAGCGTCAGCGCTCTCAGCCTCTTCAGCAGCCTCTTCTTCCTTCGGCTCTGTGATTACGGCATTGTCGAACATGAACTGGATAGCGTTCCTCATCTTGATGTCGCTTTCAACATAGACCAGGTTCTCTGTTCCGAGAGCTTCTCTGATCTTGTCAGCTTCCATTCCATACTGGATAGCCATGAGGTCGATCTGCTCGTTGACCTGCTCTTCTGTGGCCTGGATGTCCTCTGCCTCAACGACAGCCTGTACGAGCATTCTGCTCTTGACTCTTCTGAGAGCTTCGTCCTTGATGTCCTCACGGAAGTCCTGCATGTTCTTTCCGAGCATCTCGAGGTACTGCGAAAGCTGGATGCCGGACATCTGGAGCTGCTGCTCGGACTCTCTGACCATGCTGTCGATCTCATCCGAGACCATTACTTCCGGAACGTCGATATCGTTAGCGTCATAGAGGCCTTCGAGGACGCGGTCCTTCATGCGGCTCTCAGCCTGCGCTTCTTTTCTCTTTGCAACGTCTTTCCTGACGCTCTCTTTGAGCTCGTCGAGTGTGTCGTATTCGCTCGTGTCTTTTGCGAACTCGTCGTCGAGGTCAGGAAGCTGCTCTTCCTTGACTTCGTGTACCTTGCACTTGAAGACTGCGTCTTTTCCTGCGAGGTCTGCCGAGTGGTACTGCTCGGGGAATGTAACGACAACGTCCTTCTCCTCGTCCTTGACTGTTCCGATCAGCTGATCTTCGAATCCCGGGATGAAGCTGCCCGATCCGAGTACGAGGGAGTAAGCTTCTGCTGTGCCGCCTTCGAACTGCTCTTCGCCTACGAAGCCCTTGTAGTCGATGACTACTGTGTCGCCTTCTGCAGCCGGTCTGTCGACTGTGACGATGCGGGCGTTTCTCTTCTGCATCATAGCGAGCTCGTTGTCGATATCTTCATCTGTTACTTCGCTGTCTACTCTTTCGATCTCGATGCCCTTGTAGTTCTTGACTTCAACATCCGGATAGATGGCTACTGTTACTGTAGTTTTGAAGTCTTCGCCCTTCTTGATCTCCGAGAATTCGATCCTGGGAGCGTCGATAACTGCGAGCTCGAGCTCTCCGATAGCCTTCGGATACTCAGCGTTGAACAGATCATTGATTGCTTCTTCAGTGAAAACGTTTGCGCCGTAACGCTTTTCGATGATGCTTCTGGGGGCCTTGCCCTTTCTGAATCCGTCTACAGGATACTTGTCCTTGTTTCTCTGATATACCTTGATGACGGCCTGTTCGAGCTCTTCAGCCGTAAAGTCCATCGTAAGTTTTGCTTCTCCGTTTTCCTTAGAAATAAGTGCTGCTTTCATTGTTGTTTGTTCCTCCTCCAACGTTTCCTATTTTTCTATACCCAACAATGTGAGTCCTCTTGCGAATTTGCTTCTGTGTTCCGGCGTGAGATCGTATTTCTCCTCAAGGACCTTTCCGGTCTTCAGGAGATCTTCCTCCTCACCCTGGAACTGTTCTATCTCTATCTCGAGTATCGGCGAAGACCTTCCACCGGCCTTCAGAAGTCCGGTGTCGATCGAGACCTCGTGTATCCCGCTTCCGGTATCTACCCGCATATGCCGTCTTGAAACATCTGTCTCCATCAGCTTTTGCAGTTTTTTGCCTTCGGCCAGAGCTATCACTCTGGCGCCGATATCGCTTTCTTCAAAACACTTCAGGTCGACGTCTTCGGGCAGTCCTTCGTGGCCGAATCCCGCCTCGCCGCCTTCCGGGTCTTCAGGCACGCTTCCGATCGTCACGTTCAGCTCTTCGCGCTTGTGCAGGGCGCCTTCGCTGTCGCCGTCCCACTTCAGCGCCGCGACTATGAAGTGGCCTTCCTGCCTTACTCTGAAGGCTATTCTGTTTTGTAAAAGCAAACGGTCTGCCGTGTCGTAGTAAGCGCCATGAAATCGCTCACAGCTGCGCGTTTGCGGCTCTGCCATTCCCGCCAGCCATTCGTCCTCCCAGATACGGTCGGCTGTGGCTTCGTCGGCAATGGCGTACTTGAGTTCTACTTCCATTTTTCGACACTTCTCCTTTTACACAAGTGCGAAAATTATACCACTTTCACCTTTAAATATCAACAAAAATAGCACCTTCACAAATTGAACACTCTTTTATTCGTATTTGTGATAGAATAGATGCGTATGCAATTTGATTTGTGAATCTGCCAAATGGAGGTTTTTATGTATAAGATACTTGTAGTCGACGACGAAGCCAAGATCCGCGAGGTCATTCGCGAATACTCGGAATTCAACGGCTTTGAAGTCACTGAGGCCGAGGACGGCATGAGCGCCGTCGGTCTGGTCAAACTCAATAACTACGACATTATTATCATGGATGTCATGATGCCGAAGCTCGACGGTTTTTCCGCCTGCAAGGAGATCAAAAAGATCAAGGACATCCCTGTCATCATGCTTTCCGCAAGAGGTGAAGAGTACGACAAGCTCTTCGGCTTCGAGCTGGGCATCGACGACTATATGGTCAAACCGTTCAGTCCGAAAGAGCTGATGGCGAGAGTCAACGCCGTTCTCGCCCGCCACAACAGCGGCGGCCAGCAGGAAACGAACGAGGTCATGGAATTCGGCGGCCTCGTCATAGACATACCGGGACGTTCGGTCACTGTAGACGGAGAAAAGATAGAGCTCACTCCGAAGGAGTACGACCTTCTCTTCTTCCTCGTCGAAAACAAGAACATAGCTCTCTCTAGAGACAAGCTGCTCCAGGATATCTGGGGGTATGACTTCTTCGGAGACGACAGAACGATCGACACCCACATCAAGAATCTCAGGAACAGCCTTGGTCCCTACAGAGACCACATAGTTACATTGAGGGGAGTAGGCTACAAATTTGAGGTCTAGATTCGATTTCAGAAGTATACGTTTCAGAATATGGTTATATCTGCTGCTTTTCACAGGTATAATCCTTGCTATGATGTGGTTTTTGCAGATCTTCTTCGTCAACAACTACTACGAGTCGATGAAGATCAGCCACACCGACGACGTCGCGAACGAGATAATCTCTTCGTACAAGAAAAACGATATCTCGAACGTCGTCAAGCACGCCAACACCATTTCCGAAAACGACGATATATATATATTGATAGTGAAAGACGGTGAAACGGTATACCCGGAGCACCAGAACGACGCCTACAAGATGGAGATCGAAGAAGCCGCGGTCAAGCTGGCGGCATCGACGAAGAAGAATCCTGTAGTCAGCTTCACGATGACCAACGAAAAGACATCGCGAAGGTCGTACACGAACGCCCAGTACATCAACAAGAGCGGGACATCGACGCTCTACCTCGTCTCACCGCTCTACCCCGTAGCTTCGACCATCAATATACTGCAAAAGCAGTTCACCTACATCATCTTCATATCACTCGTCCTCGCCTTCCTGGTATCCATTTTCCTCTCGCAGAGGATATCGAAACCTATCAAGAGGCTGACGAGGACGGCGCACCGCATGGCGCGCGGCGACTACGGACTCGTCTTCCCGACGAGCGACGAATACACCGAGATCACGGAGCTCGGAAACACCCTGAACCTCATGTCGAGCGAGCTCGAGCGCTCGCAGATGATGCAGAGGGACCTCATGGCGAATGTATCGCATGACCTGAGGACTCCGCTTACCATGATCAAATCATACGCAGAGATGATACGCGACCTTTCGGGAGACAACCCCGAAAAGAGGAACGATCATCTGCAGGTCATCATAGAAGAATCAGACAGACTGAACAAACTCGTCAGCGACATGCTCACCCTTTCGGCAATGCAGTCCGGAACGCTGACGCTCGATATGAGCGCCTTCGATCTGAAGTCCGCAATAGAAAGCGTCCTCGCTCCGTATGAGATACTCATCGTCAACGAGGGCTATGATATAACGTTCAACTGCAGAGACGAGATCATCGTCTGGGGCGATGAAGAGCGCATCAAGCAGGTCGTATCGAACCTGCTGACGAACGCAGTCAAATACTGCGGCACAGACAAAAAGATCTTCATCAACGTACGCCGCTGGGGCAGGACGGTCCACTGCGAGATCATCGACCACGGCGTCGGCATCAAGCCCGAAGAGCTCGAACACATCTGGGACCGCCACTACAAAACGAGCAGCAACCACGTGCGTCCGACTACCGGATCGGGCCTGGGTCTTTCGATCGTCAAAGAGATCCTGCAGCTCCACTCCAGCAAATTCGGAGTCGAAAGCAAGGTCGGAAAAGGAACAACGGTCTGGTTCGAACTCGAGATCGCGCAGACGTCACGCATCGAAACTCTCGACTAGCTGCGTCTGACCAGCTCTGTATATATCCTGACAGCACCGGCAAGATCCTTTGCTCCGTGCACACGAATACCGCCTCCCCGGGAAGAAGCAGACAGCTTTGCCGTCTGAGACTCGGGGAGTATTATATTTTTTGCGCCCATCCGCTCGGCCTCTTTGATGATCTTCTCAGCGTGCTGTACGGCCCTCAGATCACCCGTAAGACCTATCTCTCCCAGGGCCAGCGTATCCTTCGATGAAGCTATGCCTCTTGCCGTCGAATAGATCGCAAGCGCCACAGCAAGGTCGGTGGACGTTCCCTCCGGCCTGATGCCTCCGACTATGTTGACATATACATCTTTGTCAACGAGAGACATCCCGAGATGACGCTCCATCACGGCTATGATCATGTTCAGCCTCTGGCTGTCGACGCCGAGAGCCGTCCTTCTGGCAAAGCTCATATTCGTCGAAGCCGTGAGGGCCTGCACCTCAAGAAGGAGGGGCCTCGTTCCCTCGTATACGGCCGTGACCATGGAGCCTTCGCTCTTATCGTCTATATCCTCCAGGAAGCGGCTGGAAAGGTCGCTGATCTCGATAAGGCCTTTCTCCGCCATCTCGAAGGCGCCTATCTCGCTCGTCGTTCCGAACCTGTTCTTGAAGGCGCGCAGTATCCTGAGCTCTCTGTTCCTCTCTCCCGAGAAGTTGAGGACGCAGTCCACCAGATGCTCCACTATCTTCGGACCCGCAAGGTCTCCGCTCTTCGTGACATGAGCGACTATGAATATCGGTACCCCCTCCGTCTTTCCTATCCTCATCATCTCGTTGCCGCAGGCGCGCACCTGGGACACGCTGCCCGGCGCGGAATCAAGAAGCTCCGTATACATGGTCTGGATCGAGTCTATTATGACGAAGACGGGCTCCAGTTCCTCGCAAACGGCCCCAATATTCTCCATATTGGTCTCGGCGAGGATGAACAGATCAGGACTCATATCAGGGCATATGCGGTCCGCCCTCAGCTTGATCTGCTCCGTCGACTCTTCGCCCGAAACATAAAGGACCTTTCCGTATCTCTTCGCTATGTTGGAAGCGGCCTGCAGTATTATCGTGGACTTTCCGATCCCTGGCTCGCCCGAGATCAGAGTAAGCGAACCCTTCACGATGCCGCCTCCGAGCACCCTGTCGAGCTCTCCTATGCCTGTCCCGAGCCTGTCTGTCCCGTTCTCCGCCCTGATATCCTTAAGAGCGGCAGGCTTCGGTCTCTTTCCGTCCTTTCCCGTCCGCCTCGCGGATGCAGTCTTGGACGCGATCGCTCCGTCCACCACCTTTTCTTCAACGAAGGTGTTCCACGCTCCGCATATGCACTGGCCCATCCACTTCGGGCTCTCGTATCCGCACTCCTGACAGACGAATACAGATTTCGCTCTTTTAGCCATTGATACTAAGCTCCTTGTTTTCATTCAGTTTGCGAACATTTGTTCTCTTTTCGTATTGTACCCTTTTAGCTCCGGTCTGTCAATACAAAGAGCGGCGCCTCCCTTCCGGAAGCGCCGCCTTATTACCGTTTGGATCTGTAATCCGTATCCGCTTACTCAAACGCCTTGTAGATCGCCCTGATGGCCGTCTCAAAGTCGTCGTTCGAAACGCCGATGATGATGTTGATCTCGCTCGATCCCTGGTCGATCATTCTGATGTTGACGTTGTTCTCAGCAAGCGCCGTGAATATCTTGGCCGATGTACCCGGCTTTCTGTCCATGCCGGCACCTACTACCGCCAGCAGAGCGATGTCGTCGTGGACTTCGATGCTGTCGGGCTTCATCCTGGCTTCGATCTGCTCGATGAGATCGTCGAGTTTTCCGTCGAGTTCGTCATTGCTGATGACGAGGGATACCGTATCGATACCTGACGGCATGTGCTCGAAGCTGATGTTGTTGTCCTCGAGTACGGACAGCAGCTTTCTGATGATACCGACCTCTGCGTTCAGAGTGTTCTTGTATATCGCGATTACAGTAAAGTTCTTGTGGCCCGCGATGCCGCTTACGATCCTGTCGCTCGCTTCCATCTCGGCTGTGATGATCGTGCCCGGATCCTCAGGTTTGTTCGTGTTCCTGATGTTGATCGGAACGCCCGCGTTCCTTGCGGGGTAGATCGCGTCTTCGTGCAGGACGTTCGCGCCCATGTAAGCAAGCTCTCTGAGCTCTATGTATGAGATCCTTTCGATCGGCTTCGGGTTGTCTACGATCCTCGGATCAGTCATCAGGAAGCCGGAAACGTCAGTCCAGTTCTCGTACATGTCGGCAGCGACAGCTCTTGCAACGAGGGATCCCGTGATGTCCGATCCGCCGCGCGAGAAGACCTTGATCTCACCTGTCTCTGCGGACGATCCGTAGAAACCGGGGATGACTGCGCGTTCATGTTTTGCGAGCTCGGCCGCGAGGGCTTCGTTCGTCTCCTCAGCCATGAGGCGGCCCTTCTTGTCGAAGAGGATGAGGCCTGCAGTATCTACGAAGTCATATCCGAGATAAGCAGCCGTAACGATCGCCGAAAGGTATTCGCCTCTGCTTGCGATGTAGTCAGCGGAAGATCCCTCTTCGAGATTCTTTCTGATAGTCTGGATCTCGCCTGTCAGATCTACATCGAGCCCCAGGCTCAGCACCAGCGCGTTGAATCTGTCCGTTATTACCTGGAACAGCTGGTCGGCCGGTATGTTCTGATCCTTCTGTGCCTTACACATGTAGAGAAGGTCTGTTATCTTGTTATCTCCGTCGAAGCGCTTTCCCGGCGCCGAGACGATGATGTACTTTCTGTCAGCATCTGCTTCAACGATCTCCTTTAGCTTTGCAAGCTGGATACCGTCGGCCACAGACGAACCCCCGAATTTTGCAACTTTGATTCCCATTTCCCTGAAACTCTCCTAACTTTTCTGTCATTCACTTCATCGCATTAACGTATTATTGAAATGCCATTATATCCGACTTTCAGTAAAAATGAAAGACAAAACCCTACATATCTCACAGAAAATCGGGAAAAGCAAAACCCGCAGATATCATCTGCGGGTTTGAATGGTGCGGATGACAGGAGTTGAACCTGCATGAAATTGCTTTCACACGGACCTGAACCGTGCGCGTCTGCCAATTCCGCCACATCCGCAAATATGAAGCGATGCAACATGACTATTTTAATCAATACCGCTTCAATTGTCAACAACAATTAATTCATTTCGCTCATGATCGCTTCAAATTCTTTTGCAGCGGCCGCGAATTCGTCTTCGTCCTCTATGTCGAGAAGTTCGAATTCATCATCACCTACTTCTCTGTATCCATAGATATAAGCATCGCCGGATTCGTCATCCGGATCAAGAGCTATATAATCTTTGCCGTTGTAATCAAATACACCGATGATAGTGCATTCGACCTCTTCACCGTCGTCGAATTCCAGTGTTATTACCTCAGTTTCGTCTTTTGCCATTTCAGTTTCCTCCTGAATAGTGATCATTAAAAATCTCTGTCTAATATACCATCAATGGCTCGCTAAATCAATGAAAATACTCGTATATTTCATGAGCCACCTTTTCCGTTATGCCGGGCGCTTCGAGCAGTTCCTCTTCAGTTGCAGAGCGTATTTTCTCCACGCTGCCGAAATGCTCCAGAAGAGCGTTGCGCCTCACCGGCCCTACTCCTTCGATCTCGTCGAGCACTGAATGGAGCTTTCCTTTGTCCCTCAGCGACCTGTGATAATCTATCGCGAAGCGGTGGACCTCCTCCTGTATCGTTCCCATATAGCTGAACAGGAGCGGTTTGTCCTTCAGCGGTATCTCGCCGAAGCCGTCGCCGTCTATGTACACCAGCGCCCTCGTCCTGTGGTCGTCATCTTTGACCATACCGATGATGGGTATGTCTATGCCCATGGCGTCCGTCATCTCATGCGCCGCTGACACGTGGCCTCTGCCGCCGTCCATGAGGAGGATGTCCGGAAGCACCGAGAATCCCGGATCTCCCGCCTTGGCCCTGTTGAAGCGTCTGTAGAGGACCTCCTGCATGCTGCCGTAGTCGTCGGGTCCGTCGACCGTCCTTATCTTGAACCTTCTGTAAGCCTTCCTCTCCTTTGAAAGACCTTTGAAGACCACCATGCCGCCTACCGAGTCCAGGCCGTTCGTGTTTGATATGTCGTAAGCTTCCACGCGGTACTCTTCTCCTTCGGGCTTCCTTCCATATCCCGCGGCGTCCAGTACGTCGCCTATCTCACCGGCAAGCCTCCTGACGCGCTCTTCCTTGCTCTTTTCTCTGTCTTCTATCGTGCGCTCCATATCGCGCGCGTCCTTTACAGCAAGATCGAGCACGGCTTTCTTCTCGCCCCTCTTCGGAACGTGGAGCTGGACCTTCCTTCCCCAGAGCTGCGAGAGGTATTCCTGCGTCATCTCCATCTCGGGCACTTCCGTCTCGAGCAGGATCTCGCCCGGGCCGTCTGTCATGCTGCCGTAGTGCTGCCTGATGAACTCCCCTACCAGCTCGGGGTTGCTTTCCGCGCCGGCGGCGGACAGGTTGTACGACTCTCTTCCCTGGAGCTTTCCGTCCCTTACGAAGAAGACTGCCACTCTCTCCCTTCCGAAGCCGATAGCTATATCGACATCCTTCGAATCGCCGAGAACGACGCG
>ODAI014493262.1_pt1 | contig 14477 bp, 10 predicted proteins | sample 1539321 | NCBI WGS metagenome assembly ODAI01 (sample SAMN02144231, study PRJEB22623) | gut metagenome | biome: sheep rumen | host: Ovis aries | place: New Zealand
TAGAACGAAACCTTTTCGTTTGCAAGTAATTTTTTAAGGTCGTCGCCGTAAACGGTTTGCTTTATAAAACCTCTTTCTTCCAAAATATCGTAAACGTTTTTCATAATATGTAAAGTATAAAACAAATAAATGTTTTTGTCAAATAAAATCTGGCGGAATATATGCCGAGCAAGTCAAATAATATATATTATGACTAAAAAAATCCTGAGTTTAACGCTTGTTATATGTATAGTGGGATTGTCGGGCGCGTTTGCCGTAAGAGCGGCAAAACCGACGGCTCACCCGATAAGCGGGTATACGGTCGTAATAGACGCCGGACACGGCGGAGTGGACGGCGGAGTAACGGGAATTGTTACCGGGGTAAAGGAAAGCGATCTCAACCTGCTGATAGCGAACGCCTTAAAGAGGGAGTTCGAGAGCGCGGGGATAAACGTAGTAATGACGCGGACGAGCGCGGCGGGGCTATACGGCGCGATGAGCAAGGGTTTTAAGATGCGGGATATGGAAAAGCGGAAGGAGATAATCAACTCAAGCGGCGCGGAAATAATGATATCCGTACATTTAAACAAGTTCTCCGACTCCGAGCGCCGCGGGGCGCAAGCGTTTTACAAGATAGGCGACGAGAGATCCAAAGCGCTATCCGAGAGCATACAAGCCGAATTTAACTTAGGCGGCAGGAAATACTCTTCGCTTAAAGGCGATTATTACGTTCTTAACGAGTCGAATTGCACGGCGGTGCTTTGCGAATGCGGATTTTTATCGAGCGCGGCAGACGAGGCGCTTTTGCTGACCGAAAGTCATCGCGAAAAGGTGGCGAAGAGCATTTTGACGGGTACTTTGAAATATTTAGCCGAAAACCCTTGACAAAGTCGCGGAAGTGTGTTAGAATAATACCACAATAAGGGAGTAGGACCGCAAACGCGGAACGGTATCGTCAACACGGTTGCCCGGGCAATCCGGTATCGATTGAAATCCGAGACTTTTGTCGCAAAGGGCGGCAAAGGTCTTTTTTTACGGTTCTATACTCAACTTAAGGAGGTTTTATTGTTATGATAGTTGCAATTATAATAGCGGTTGCGCTGATTGTGCTTTTGGGTGTGGCGGGGGATCTCAAAGCGCCGCCGGACACGGCGTACATTATATCCGGTCTCGGCAAAAGGCGGATACTTATAGGTAAAGCGGGTTGGCGCATGCCGTTTTTCGAGAGAGTGGATAAACTTTCTCTTCGGGTTATGCAAGTAGACGTAAAGACGAGCGAGGCGGTTCCCACCAACGAGTTTATCAACGTAAACGTAGACGGCGTGGCGAATATCAAGATATCTTCCGACCCCGAACTTCTTAAAAAGGCGGCGGAAAGTTTACTCGGAATGCGCCAAGGCGAACTTATCAGCCTCGTAACGCAAGTACTCGAGGGTAACATGCGTGAGATAGTCGGCTCGGTAGGTCTTAAAGAGATGGTTCAAGACAGACAGGGCGTCGCGAAGAAGATAACCGAAAACGTCGTTCCGGATATGGAAAAACTCGGTATCGAAGTCGTAAACTTCAATATTCAGAATTTTAAGGATAACGCCGGCACCATAGAGAATATGGGTATCGACAACGTCGAGCAGATAAGAAAGAACGCGCAGATAGCGAAGGCGAACGCGCAGAGGGATATAGCGATAGCGACGTCCAACGCACAGCAAGAGGCGAACGCGGTAAAGGTCGAGGCGGAAAAGAAGATAGCCGAGCAGAACGCGGAACTCGCCGTTCAGCAAGCGGATATGAAAGTGCGCGCCGACACGAAAAAGGCGGAGGCGGACGCGGCGTATTCGATACAGCAAGAGAGCCAGAGAAAGACTATCGAGATAACCAAGGCGAACGCGGATATAGCGAGAAAGGAAAAGGAATCCGAACTTGCCGAAAAGGCGATCGCGCTTAAAGAAAAGCAACTCGACGCGGAAGTAAGAAAGCAAGCCGACGCGATGAACTACAAGATAATGAAAGAGGCTGAGGCGGAACTTATCCGTCGCCAGAAAGACGCGGAGGCAAAGAAATACGAAGCGCTTATGGAGGCAGAGGCGAAGAGAGCCGAGGCTGAGGCGCTGAGGTTTGCGATGGAGCAAGAGGCGGAAGGTATTCGTGCGAAAGGTATTGCCGAGGCGGAGGCGATAGAGAAGAAAGCCGAAGCGCAGAGGAAGATGGGCGAGGCGTCGGTAATGGAGATGTACCTTACGGCACTTCCCGAAGTAGTCAAGAACGCCGCCGCGCCGCTGGCGAAAGCGGATAAGATAGTAATGTACGGCGACGGCAACGCGACGAAAGTCGTAAAAGACGTAATGAACAGTACTTCGCAGATAATGGAAGGCATGAAGGAAAGCACGGGCTTAGACTTAAGCGCGTTGCTTGCGGGAGTAGTCGGCGGCAAGATCGCCGCGGCGAAACAGGATAATCGCGCGGACGAGGCGAAAGAGGAAGTCGCCGCGACCGAGGACTGAAAATAAAGTTTTAAAAGATTGCCGCGTTAAGAATATCTGTCCCGTCATCGCGACGGGCGTTGTAGCCCAACGCCATTGATAGGGAGCGATAGCGGATGAGTTCTATTGTCCCCCGTCATTGCGAGGGAGCGATAGCGACCGCGGCAATCTTAAAAAAATGAAACGTAAAAACAAGGCGCTACGATTTTCGTAGCGCCTTGTTTTTCGCATTTCAATAGTTTTCATGAATTATTTTTGTAAGTTTCCAAGGTTGAGGGTTTGGGGCTTTCCGCTTTTTATCTCGCCGAAATTTATAAAGGGTCTTTTCTTTAAAACGGCGTATTTCATCGCTTTATACGCACCGCTGTTTTCCGTTTTGCAAACGTAGAAAACGCAAAAGTGGCTCGTGTCTATCATCGCTTTGTTGCGGTAGTACAGTCTTGTATACCAGTAATCAAAATCAAGGGGGAGAAATTCCGTCTCGTCGTAGTTTTTCCGGTCTGCCCAACGCGGCGGAGCGGAACCGTCCCACAAACAAAGCACGGTCTTTATATGCGGATATTTCAACTTAAGTTCTTTTACGACGTCTAAGCACCCGTAGTCGAAAGCACTGTACCCGCCGAACTTAAAAACGCCGTAATTTTCCTCGGTAATCAACTTTTCGAGTTTTTCACGAACTTTATGGGCTAAATCCGGATTAAAATCCATTTCTCTATGCCCGAAAAAGCAGCATATCTTGTAGTCCATATTCTACCTCTACAATAAAAGCGTCGCCCCAACGAGACGACGCCTGTAAAAATGCACAATCTCGTCTGCCGGACATAGAATAATAGCAAAAAAAAGCATAATTATTCCGAAATAGTACACTTCTACCGAAGAAGTATACTTTTTTTTGCATAAAAATATTCTATTATCCAGCGCTTATATTTTAGCACGTTTGATTTTATTTGTCAAACAAAACCGGGGGAAAACCTAATTCGGGTTAAAAAAGCGTCGCCCCAACGAGACGACGCCTGTAAAAATGCACAATCTCGTTTTGACAGATAATTGAATAATCTACAATGAGTAAAATTATTCCGAAATAGTACACTTCTACCGAGAAGTATACTCATTGTAAAATAACGATATTCAATTATCTGTCAAATGTATTGTAACATATTCGACTTTTATTGTCAAACAAAACAGGGGAAAACCTAATTCGAGTTAAAAAAGCGTCGCCCCAACGAGACGACGCCTGTAAAAATGCACAATCTCGCCTGCTAAGAAAACAAATATACCCGTACAAGTAATTGTTCCGAAAAAGCACACTTCTACCGAGAAGTATATTCATTGTAAAATAACGGTATTCAATTATCTGTCGGATGTATTGTAACATAGTTGACTTTTATTGTCAAACAAAACGAAAAAAACAGAAATACGTTTAACAAAACATTTGTAACGACGAAACGAGAAAAGGGCTTGCGTTAAAACGATTTATCGAAAACGCTTGAAAATATATCCGTTTAATGGTAAAATTATAGTATGCTCAGCGAAGAACAAAAACGCGTTGTCGAAAACTTTTCGGACAATATTTTAATGCTTGCGCGCGCGGGGTCGGGTAAGACGTATACCGTCGCGCAAAAAATATCCGCCGCAATAACGCGCGGGATAAAGCCCGAAGAAATACTCGCCGTGACTTTTACCGTAAAGGCGGCGGAAGAACTGAAAAACGACGTCGAAAGTTTTACTCTCGGCGGCGGCGTCAAGGTGTTTACCATACACGGTTTTTGTTATCACGTCGTGAGAGAATACGCCAAAAAGGAAAAGGCGTTTAAAGACCCTATCGTCGCCGACGAAGTGGACGCGGGCGAGATAATGGCGGAAGTCTTAAACGCCGCGAAACAACGCGGCGAATATGATTTTTCGGGCGAGACGATAATCACTCCCAAGAACCTCGTTAAAATCGTGTCGAAGTTGAAACACGAGCGCCACCGCATAGGCTACGACTGGTTTTATGGCGGCGGCTACGCCGAGGCTATGGATAATCTGATCAAAACCGAGGGTTTTTTGTCTGATTTTACCGTAAAAAAGAGCGACGTCAAGGTTACAGATTACGCCCTCGTCTCCTATTTAAAACGTTATGCGGACGATTATATGCGCTCTTACGAGAACGCGCTTTTAGACGCCGGACTTATGGATTACGACGACTTGATTTTCTGCGCCGACGCGATAATTTCCAAAGACGAGAGTTTTAAAGGCAGATATAAACTCATAATCGTAGACGAAATGCAAGACACCAGCCTTGCCGAATACGGGGTTATGCGTAAACTCTTCGGCGGCGCTGAAGTCTTGATGTGCGGCGACGAATTTCAGACCATTTACGCCTGGCGCGGCTCTGAGCCGGAGAGAATAATTTCGGATTTCGTCTCAAACTTTTCCGCCAAAGCGATCCACCTCGATAAAAATCGGCGTTCGTCGCCATATCTTACCTATTGCGGAGAGTATTATTTGGAAAAAACTTTCGGCTATAAGTCCGATAATCTACATATAGGCGAAGATTTTAACAAAAACGACCTCGAAATACTCGCCCTTGACGGTTACGACAAAGAGGCGGAAAAGATATATGACAGGTTAAAAAGGTTCGAGGGCAAAAACTACGAGATATGCGTTATGGCGAGATCGAACAGGTACGTCGCCGCTCTACGAAAAAGGTTGGAGAGAATAAACGAGAATTATCCCGCGGGCGAGCGTTTGAAGTTTTTTACCGCAGAAACCGACTACAGATTTTTCAAAAAGCCTATCGTTAAGGATTTTCTCGCGTTTATGCGGCTTGCCGTAAACCCGGACGATGTTCCGTCAATCGAGCGGGTTGCCGCCGATTATCCGGGAATAAGCAGACATTTTTTGAACTCCATAAAAGATTTATCGTCTGAGGGCTTGACCGCGAGCGCGTTTTTAACGAGCGACGCTCACTTGCACGGCGACGAGTATTATTCGCTTATAAAGGCATATAAAGAGGATAAAATCGTCGTGTACGACCTCGAAACCACGGGTCTTGACGTGGACGAGGACGAATTTATTCAGATTTCCGCCCTTAAATTCGGCGTCGGCGGCGATAGCGGAGAATTGAATATTTTCGTTATGCCAAAGCGCGGAATGAGCGCGGAGGCCGAGAAAGTACACGGCTACGGCATAGAAAAATTAAAGGAATTAGGCGCGGTAGAGCCTATCGCCGCTTTAAAGAGATTTGCGGAATTCGCAAAGGGTTGCGTGACCGTCGGGCATAACAGTTCGTCTTTCGACGATTTGATTTTGGACCGCATTTCGGGCGAGTTGAATATCCCCGTCGATATTTCGGCGCGCTACGATACGCTGAAAATCGCCGCAAGGTTTCGTCCGGACTTGAAAAACAGAAAACTTTCCACCCTTTGCGAGGAGTTTTCGATTATAAACGAACGGGCGCACGACGCGTTTTCGGATGTTACGGCGACGAGATCGGTTCTCGGGATTTTTTTGGAAAAATACATAATTCCGACCGCCTCTTCCCGCAAGAGTTTTACGGAAAAACACGCGGCGCGATTTTCGGACTTTTATCGCGATAATCGTACTATAGCGGGGTATTTAAAGCGAAAAGACTACTTTTCGGCGTTTAAAACGATAGGCGGAATAATAAGCGGCGGCGGAAAAACGGTCGACCGTGAGAGTGCGAACGAACTGTATCTTGCCTTTAAAGAATGCGCTTTAACGGGCGACGGAATAGCGAGCGCGAGGAGGTTTTTGTCTGCGGCGGCGCTGTCGGGCAGCCAGATAGACGTCATGATAAAAAAATACGATAAATTTCCGCTTATAACCGTGCATCAGTCAAAAGGCTCGGAGTTCGACGAAGTTATTCTCGCCGGTGCGGATTCAAACGAATTTCCCTCGTATGCGGCTCGGCTGACGGGCTGCGACGACGAAGAAAAGCGGGTGTTTTACGTCGCGCTGTCGAGGGCGAAGAAAAAAATGACGATAACGTATTGCTCTGCGGCGCATTTCGGCGAAAAAACCTATCCGCGCGAACCGTCGCCGTATATAAAAAATTTGCCTACCGAGACTGTGGAAAAGCCTTGACAAAAACGCAAATATGTTATAATATAAGAATATGAATATTTGGCACGACGTAGCGGCGGACAGAATTTCCGCAGATGATTTTTTGGCTGTTATCGAGATAAGCAAAGGCAGCAAACAAAAATACGAACTCGATAAAAAGACCGGTATTCTGATTTTGGACAGAATACTCTATACTTCCACGCATTATCCCGCAAATTACGGGTTTATACCTCACACGTTGGCGGGCGACGGCGACCCGCTCGACGTTTTGGTTTTATGCTCGGAAAGTCTTTTGCCGATGAGCCTCGTTAAAGTCTACCCGATAGGCGTTATCACGATGAACGACAACGGCTCGACGGACGAGAAGATAATAGCGATTCCGTTTACCGACCCGAACTACAATTCGTATAAGTCGATAGACGACTTGCCCAAGCACATTTTCGAGGAAATGCAGCACTTTTTCACGGTATACAAGCAACTCGAGGGCAAGAATACCGCCGTCAAGACGGTTATGGGCGTAGACGAGGCGAAAAAGATCATAAACCAATCCATTGCCAACTACAAAGAACATCTGTTCGAGATCATCAATAAATAATATGGAAAAAAATATAAAACTTTTAAGTTACAGAATAAATAAACTCAGTTATAGTTTCCACGAGGGGATAAAGCCCGGCACGAAATTCGAGATAAAGCCGAAGATAGAGTGCAAACTCGGCAGAAACGACAAGACGCTTTTCGTAAATCTTTCCGCAAGAATAAACGAGGACATATCCTCGCCCGTGCCGTTCGATCTGGACGCGGCTATGTTCGCGGTGTTTGCGGTTGTAAACGAGCGCGACCAGAAAGAATACGTCGCGGAGGCGCTCGATTGCCTGTATCCGTTTTTGCGTTCGGCTGTGGCGTGCATAACGGCAAGTTGTAATATTCCGACTTACGTCCTGCCGATGATAAGCGCGCCGACTGCGAACGAGGGCGGTGCGCCGGATATATCTATTAACTGAAAGGAGAAAGGAAATGAAGAAGTTTTTTAAAGAATTCGGAGAATTTATTAAGCGCGGAAACGTGCTTGACCTTGCCGTCGGCGTAATAATCGGCGGAGCGTTTTCGGCGATAGTAACCGCGCTTACCACGCACATACTCCGCCCGATAATCAATTGGATAATCTCGCTCTGCGTAGGCGATTCGTCCGCTACGGCGTACACCTTTTTAAAGGGCAGCGCAGAGGACCTCGAAAGCGCGATATACATAGATTGGGGCGCGTTTATAAGCGCGATAATCAACTTTGTACTGATAGCGCTGATACTCTTCGTTATCATAAAACTTTTCAATAGGCTTGCCGACGAACTCAACGTCAACAAGAAAATGAAAGCGGCGATAACCGAAAAGATGAAAAAAGGCGATAAACTCAATTCCGTCGAGAACCGTTGGATAAAGCGCATGAAGAAGAGTCACCCCGAAATGGTCCCGACCTTGGAAGAGCCGACGCCCGAACCGGAACCCGTTGTCGAGCCTACCGCGACCGAAAAACTTCTCGGCGAGATTTTGGAAGAACTCAAGAAGAACAACGCCGAGTAAAAACGCATAAATATTCCAAATATCGACAAACTAAAGTCGAGATGGAAAAGATAAGATTTATTTTGCCCACCGCAATACTCGCGGTGGGCTTGTTCATAGGCGGCGGAGCGGCGCAAGCCATGCCCCTGCCGGGCGAGGAGATTATCGGCGATTACACGCTGACGGTTTCGGCAATGGGAAAGACTTACGAATTTTTCTATCCGGAGATCGACTGTATCGGCGGCGAGATATATTTGAAAAACGCCGAGGCGGTAGTCGAAAAGATATACTCGGACACGAAAATTCCCGAAACGAACGCGAGCGTAAAGATCTATCCGAACCGAAAAAATCCGCTCGAATACTTAAGCGAAAAAGACGGCGAGGCAGTTGACCGCGCCTGCCTGCTTGCGGACATAAAAACCGCGCTATATGCGCGTAAACCGCAAATAATCGCGAAAACCGTAATTTTAAAACCGCAAAATACGGCGGCGCAATTAAAGCGCGAAACTTCGCTTTTGGCAGAATTTTCCACCGACTATTCTTCGTCTGCCGCCGAGCGCAAGCACAACGTCGATTTAGCCGTAAGGACGATAGGCGGCAGGGAACTACTTAGCGGCGAGACTTTTTCGTTTAATTCCGTCGTCGGCGAGCGGACGAAAGAGCGTGGCTATAAAGAGGCTAAAATAATAACCGGCGGGAAATTCCAAGCCGGCGTAGGCGGGGGAGTGTGTCAAGTTTCCACGACGCTGTATAACGCCGCGCTTTTGTCGGGGCTTACCGTAACCGAGCGCCATAGTCATAGCCTGCCCGTCTCATACGTCTTGCCGTCTTTCGACGCGATGGTAAACTCCGGCGGTTCGGATCTCGCAATAAGGAACGACAGGGCGGAAAGCGTGTATATAGTATCGTCGAGCGACGGAGAGCGGATAACTTTCAGGGTTTACGGCAAAGCCGACGGTTGCAGTTACAAGCGCGTGTCGAAAGTAACGGGATATATTTCTCCGCCGGCGGAGGAAGAGTTGGAAAATGCCGAACTTCCGTTCGGCGAAACCAAAATAATCACTCACGCAAAAGAGGGAGTGGTTAGCGAGGGGTATCTCGAAGTGTATTGCGGCGGAGCGCGTGTAAAGACTATCAATTTAAGCAAAGACCGCTACGGCGCGGTGAGGGGCGTAGTTGAGTACGGAACTAAAAAAGAGCAAACCGAGCCTAAAACCCGCATTCCGTGAAAAAACAAGAATTTGCTAACAAGACGGGCGTGTAAAACTTGCTTTTAGGCAAGTTTTACACGCCCTTTGAAGTCCGTTTTTTATTCGGATATTCGACTGTAAAATTTTAATAAATGACGTAAAACATTTTATATTTTCCGTCGTTGACCATTTTCGAGATAGATCGCCTGAGTTTTTTCTTGGTTTCGTCCGGCATTGCCGCGGACTTGACCGTTATCTCGTCGCCCACGATTCCGCTTACGGGTCTGCCGAAAATATTCGTGTTTTCAATGCCGTCCGCCGCTTGAGCCTTTAAGTACTCGACGAACTCCTCGCATTGCTTTTTGCTGCCCGAAATCGGGTTGACCGAAGTTTTCAGTCCGACCTTAACGACGTGCATGCTCTCGGTTTCGGCAGAGATTCTGACTCCGTAGCCGGTGCCTTTCCTGAAGATTTCAGGCTCGCCCACTGTAATATTTTCGGCGCTCGGAATAACTATGCCGTAGCCGGATTCTTCGGCTTGCTTGACCGCCGCGCCCACGCTGTCGAACTGTTTTTTGCTCTTTGACAGGCTCACGACGTAGCGCATAAGTTCGTATTCGCCGCTTATCTCTTCGCCGCAAGCGTCGCTTATCGCCTCGTAAAAAAGACTGTCGTCCGCGCTTAAAACTATCTGCGCCCTGCCTTCGCCGGCAAAGACCGTGGTTTCGGCGGGCATTATCTTATCCACGCCGACAGCCGCCTCTTCAAAGAGTTTACAGTCGCGCATTTTAAGTCCGACGTCTCCCACGCCCTTAACGGCGGCAATGATAGCACCGACGACTTTGCTGTCTGACGGCATAGCGGCAAGCCATTCGGGGATAGTAAAGTCCACTCGGCGGAGCGGAAATTCCGCGAGAATTTTTTCAAACACTTCGGCGAATTTCTCTTCGCCGTCGGACAAAACGTTCATGCGAACGACCGAAACGCCGTATTTATCGGCAAGTTCCGCGGCGAGTTTTATATTTTTATCGCTATTCGGCTCGACGGCGTTAAGAACGAGCGCGAACGGTTTTCCTATTTCTTTTAATTTGGCGACGGCTTTTTCTTCCGCGGCGACGTAATTTGCGCGCGGCAGGGACGAAATACTGCCGTCGGTGGTTACCACTACGCCGACCGTCGAATGCTCTGCAATGACCTTTTCCGTGCCGATTTCCGCCGCGTCGGCAAAGGGTATGGGATTATCGTTCCAAGGCGTTTTTACGAGTCGTGGCGAGCCGTCCTCTTCGCTGCCGATAGCGCCTTTGACGACGTAGCCGACGCAATCAATAAGTCTTACGCGCGCCCGCACTTTCCCGCCCAAATTGACCTCGACGCTTTCGCCGGGAATAAACTTCGGCTCTGTCGTGGTAATGGTTTTGCCGTCGGCGGACTGCGGAAGTTCGTCTTTGGCTATTTTTTTCTTGTTATCAGCCGAGATGTTCGGCATTAAAAACAACTCGGTAAACCGTCTGATGAAAGTAGATTTTCCCGTCCGAACGGGACCGACGGCACCGATATAAATATCGCCGTCGGTACGTTTTGCAATATCCTCGTAAACGTCGTATTTTTCCATAATACCTCCGTAAAACACGCTACGATACAAATATATTACAAAGCGAAAACAAATATTCCAAAACCGAAAAAAGAACAAAAACTCAAAAAATTTGCGAAAAGTGAATAAATTTTCCGCATTAGCGGTTAAAGATTGACAAAACCCGTCAAAATTGGCATAATTGAAGAGATAAAAGTATAAATCAACGGAAAATTTTAAGAAAAATTTTTAAATATGACGGATAGTGTCATATATTCCTTGGTAAAATAAAAGCGCTTTCACAATGAAAGCGCGCCGTAAGGCAACAAGCGATTAGAATAAATTTTTATTTGAACTCGTCTTGTTATTTGTAAACATTATACACCATAAAAAAATATTTGTCAACGAAAGGAGATAAAAATGGAAAATTTTTATTTGGGGCTTGATATCGGTACAGAGTCTGTCGGTATTGCAGGAACGGACGAGAACTATAAATTGATACGCGCCAAGGGTAAAGACCTTTGGGCAGTGCGGCTTTTTGATTCGGCAAAATCCGCGGAAGACAGAAGAATAAAGCGCACGGCAAGGCGGCGTTTGGAAAGGCGTAAATGGAGAATTAAGTTATTGCAAGAACTGTTTGCTCCGTTTATGGACTACAAGTTCTTTATACGCTTAAATAACAGCAGTTATCAAATAGGTGATAAAGATTGTTTATTAGGGGGTGCGCCGTACTCTCTTTTTGCCGACCGCAATTATACCGACGTAAATTTTTACAATGAATTCCCAACGATATATCATTTGCGTAAAGCCCTCATATTAGGTGAAAAGAAATACGATATAAGGTTATACTACCTTGCTCTTCACCACATTATAAAATATCGCGGGCATTTCCTTTTCGAGAACAAGTCGATAGCCGAAATCAGAAACATCAATAATCTTTTTAATGAGTTAAATGCGATTATAGAGGATTTAATGCCTGACGAGCCGATTTTTTCGCTTGATTTTGCGGCGAAGTTCGACGAGATTTCGCAAGACAAGCATAAAACGCTGAGCGATAAACGCAGGCTACTATACGCGTGTATAGACGGTATCACCGACAAGCAAAAAGAGATGATATCGTTTATGATAGGGTTAAAGGGGAGTCCGTCAAAACTGTTCGGCGAAGAGTATAGTGAGATAAAGAGTTTTTCGTTCTCCGACTTGCAAGACGAAGAATTTTTTGCCAAACAAGCCGAACTGGGAGACTATTTTACACTTTTAGAAAAATTAAAATCTTTAAACGATTACGTTTTATTTGCGAATATTCTGAATGGAAGAGAATATATATCCGACGCAATGATAGATATATATGAAAAGCATAGGTCGGATTTGGCACTATTGAAAAAATTTGTAAAAGATAATTATGACAAAAAGACGTATTATAACGTTTTCAGAAGTACGAAAGAAACCAACAACTAAGTAAATTATATCGGGTATAACGTTGCCAAAAGCAAAAAGAAAAACGTCGCCAAAGTAAAGGATATAAACGATTTTTACAAGTATTTGCGCAAAGAACTTGACAAGGAAGTCGCAGACCGAGAAACAAAAGCGAAAATATTCGGCGAGATGGACAATAAGACCTTTTTGCCGAAGATATTGAACGCCGACAACGGCTTGTTTCCGCACCAAATTAACGGCGTTGAGTTGGACAAGATACTTCAAAATCTTGAAAGAGATTATCCTTGTTTTGCCACCGACTCCGAATACGGCACTGAAACGGATAAAATCCGAGCCATATTCAACTTTAAAATTCCATACTACGTTGGGCCGTTAAACAATTATCACAGCGATAAAGGCGGTAACAGTTGGTTGGTAAGAAAATCAAGCGGAAGAATATTGCCGTGGAACTTTGAAGAAAAAGTCGATCTCGCAAGGAGCAACGAAAACTTTATGCGAAGAATGACTAACAAATGCTCATATCTCCATGCCGAAGACGTTTTGCCTAAATATTCGATATTGTATCAAAAATTTAACGTTTTAAATCAATTAAACAAATTAAAAATAGACGAAAGACCGATATCGGTAGAATTAAAGCAAAAGATATTTGACGGGCTGTATCTTAAACAGAAACGCGTAACTGAAAAAGACATAAAACGCTTTTTGGTTTATTCGGGACAAATAACGAAAGACGAGTTGAAGACCGTGATTATAGGCGGCACGAACGGTGATTATTCGTTTTCAATGAGCAGTTATGTGACTTTGCAAAATATTTTCGGAGATTTGTCTTTACTTCCTGAAAAAATGCTTGAAGACATCATATTATGGCACACCCTCAATACCGACAAGACCGTAGTTGAAAATCTCATATTGCAGCATTACGGTGACGTTGAGATCGTTAAAAACAATATTAAAATTTTAAAAGGTTTAACCGGTTTTAAGGATTTCGGCAGGCTTTCAAAGAAATTCTTACAGGACATTTACGGTGGAGTCGACGAAGTAACGGGTGAACTTTATACGATAATAGGCGAACTTTACAACACTAACAAAAACCTGAACGAAATTATTTTCGACGAAAAATATTCGTTCGATAGCGCAATAAAAGCGGAAAATATTGAAGAAAGTTCCGAAGTGGTTTATAAAGACGTAGAAGACTTATATGTATCGCCCGAGGCTCGTCGAGGGATATGGCAGGCAATGCAAATGGTAGACGAGTATGTGAACGCCGTCGGCAAAGCGCCCGATAAGATTTTCGTAGAAGTTACGCGTGAAAACGAAGAAGAAAAGCAAACTAAAGATTCTCGAAAAAAGAGATTGCTTGAACTATATAAAGACGTAAAAGGTACTGTCAAAGAAATAGAAAAACTGACCGAAGAACTGAACAAAAAGTCCGATATGGATTTAAGGTCGGAAAGGCTGTATCTTTATTTTAATCAATTAGGTCGTTGCGCTTACAGCGGTGAAATAATACAATTAGACGAACTCTCGTCTAACTTATACGACGTTGACCATATAATTCCGCGTTCACTCAAAAAAGACGATAGCATTGAAAATAAAGTTCTTGTTAAGCGCGTAAAAAACGCGGAAAAAACCGATATATACCCTTTGCCGAGCGGCTTTTTAACTCCGAAAGCCAAAGAGATGCTCGAAGTATATAAGTCTAAACGTCTATTCAGCGACGAAAAGTATAAACGGATAACTCGCACCGCGCCTTTAACGCAGGAAGACTTTAACGGTTTTATAGCAAAACAATTAACCGTTACAAATCAAACTGTAAAATGCGTTGCTGAACTACTTGCTAAAAAATTTGCCGGTGAAAAGACTAAAATCGTTTATAGTAAAGCCAAGAACGTCAGCGACTTCAAAAACGAATTCGGATTTATCAAATGTCGTGAGACAAACGATCTGCACCACGCGCGAGACGCATATTTAAACGTAGTCGTCGGCAACGTTTATGATACAAGATTCGGTACTTACAAAGAATACGCTTATAAAAAAGACGACGGATATCGCTTGTATAACCTCAACAAACTGTTTGCAACCGATTTGTCGGGCGCATGGGATACGCGTTCGACGTTAGAAACCGTTAAGTCCGTTTACGCTAAAACAAGTATGGTGGTTACGCGGTATAATTACGTCAATAAAGGGAAATTTTATGAAATA
>ODAI010330645.1_pt1 | contig 14474 bp, 11 predicted proteins | sample 1539321 | NCBI WGS metagenome assembly ODAI01 (sample SAMN02144231, study PRJEB22623) | gut metagenome | biome: sheep rumen | host: Ovis aries | place: New Zealand
ACCGTCAGGTTATCAGTATTACTCACCTTCCACAGATTGCGGCCAAAGGGAGTGTACACTATAAGGTATACAAAGAAGATAACGAACAGGAAACGACCAGCCATATCGTCCGGCTGAACGATAAGGAACGTGTAGTCGAGGTTGCCAATATGCTGAGTGGCTCAGTGATTACAGAGGAAGCATTGAACAATGCGAAAGTCTTGTTAGGTTTAAAGAAAGAAGAAACATTATGATAGAAAAGAATGAAATGATATTCGGTGTACGTGCAGTCATAGAAGCATTGGATGCCGGAAAGGAGATTGATAAAATATTGATAAAGAGAGACATGCAAAGTGATCTCTCAAGGGAATTATTTGCTGCTCTTCGTGGTAGAATGATTCCTGTTCAGCGTGTTCCGGTAGAGCGGATCGACCGAATCACAAGAAAAAATCACCAAGGTGTCGTAGCCTTTGTATCCCCCATCACCTATCAACTGACGGAAGATATCGTTCCTTTCTTGTTCGAACAAGGGAAGTCTCCACTCCTTCTGATGCTCGATGGCATCACAGATGTACGTAATTTCGGTGCGATTGCCCGTACCTGTGAGTGTGCCGGTGTAGATGCGATCATCATCCCGGCAAAGAACAGTGTGACGGTGAACGCAGATGCTGTGAAGACTTCAGCCGGTGCTTTGATGACTCTTCCTGTGTGTAAGGAACAAAGCCTGACTGCTACCATCAAGTTTTTGAAGGATAGTGGATTTCGTATTCTTGCAGCAACTGAAAAAGGCGATTACGATTATTCGAAAGCCAATTATACCGACCCTACTTGCATTATCATGGGAGCTGAGGACACCGGTGTCCCTTACGAGCACTTGAAGTATTGCGATGAGTGGGTACGCATTCCATTGATGGGAAAAATAGAGTCGCTGAACGTATCTGTCGCTGCAGGTATCCTGATATACGAGGCTGTTAAACAACGTGGTTTTAAAGAATAGAAATAAATATATTGATTATGAAAAAGAAAATCTTGCTATTGGTTGGATGTATCACTTTGCAAACAATGACTTTTGCACAAGCGCCCAAGTGGGTTGAGAAGGCACGGAAGGCTGTCTTCTCGGTGGTAGCCTACGACGAAAACAACCAAATCAAAGCAACCGGCAATGGCTTTTACATTGATAATAAGGGAACAGGTTTGTCTGATTATACATTATTCGACAATGTCAAGAGGGCTGTTGTCGTGAATGCAAACGGAAAGGAACTACCAGTAGAACGGATTTCCGGTGCTAACTCTATTTATGATGTGGTCAAATTCAGAACGGCTTCGGATGGGAAGATTGAGCCTTTAACGATTGCAAGCTCTCCGGCAAAGGTTGGCGAAACGGTTTATCTGCTTCCGTACTCCACTCAAAAGAATGCAACGGCTCAGGCTGGAAAAGTTACTGCAGTCGATTCCATCGGTAACGACGGGTTCTACTATACCCTCTCCATTCAGACAACGGCAAAGACCATTAGTTGTCCGATTATGAACGCTAATGGAGAAGTGCTCGGTATGATTCAGAAAAATGCTTCGGATGAGGCTACTGAGAGTTACGCTATTGGGGCAAGTTATGGGGCTAGCTTACAAATCAGTGCTTTGTCGGCCAATGATGTGACCTTGAATAAGATTAAGATACAAAAGGCCCTTCCTGAAAAAGAAGACCAGGCTCTAGTTTATCTTTATATGCTTTCTTCCAACAAAGAAGCCTATCCACAAGCATTGGAGGACTTCCTGATAGAACATCCAAATAACTATGAGGGATATCTTCGTCGTGCAGCCTTAAATATGGAGGCGAATACGACTGATACGTGGAAGTTGGCTCAAGATGATATTGACAAGGCGTTGGAAGTAGCTTCGATTAAGTCTGAAGCAAAGTATAGCCTAGCCAAGATGCTTTATGCCTACCTCATTGGTACAGAAGAAGATAAACGAAATCCTGATTGGACGTTCGAGAAGACGTTATCTGTCATTCAAGAGGCCGTTGCAGAAGATCCTCAACCAGGATACTATCAGATTCAAGGTGATATACAATATGCTTTGCAACAATACTCGGATGCCTACGAGTCGTACAGCCAAATCAATAAGACAGAATTGGCAACGGCTGCCACCTTCTTTTCGGCTGCAAAGGCAAAGCAGATGATTGAAGGAACAGATATCAAAGATGCAATCGCCTTGATGGATAGTGCCGTAGCAAAGTGTGTCGTTCCTTACACTTCGGAAGCTGCACCGTATCTCTATGAACGTGCTTTAGCCAAGATGGAAGCAAAGGACTATCGTGGAGCTGCTTTGGATTTCAACGATACATACAAGGCGTTCAATGGAACAGTAAATGCAAACTTCTATTATCAACGTGAACAGGCTGAAGTAAACTGCAGAATGTACAAGCAAGCGTTGGAAGATATCAACCAAGCAGTCGAGATGGAACCGAACGATGCTGTTTTCTGGATGGAAAAAGGCTCCGTTCACATCCGTGTCGGACAGTTAGACGAGGCTGAAGCTCCTCTTCAGAAGGCTATCGAACTGGATGCAAGCTTAGCTCCTGCATATCGAATGATGGGATACGTACTAGCCCAGAAGAAGAAAACGAAAGAAGCCTTCACCTATTTCGAGAAAGCGAAAGAACTTGGTGATACAGCCGTGGATGCACTGATGGAAAAGTACCGTAAATAACACGAAAAAGGTCAAATGTTTTGAAGACATTTGACCTTTTTGCTATAATGTTTGACTAAATAGACAAAATGTCTGACCTATTCAGCAACTTCTCCCAGTAAACTCAAAATTGCCTTTTCTAATTTACGAACTACTTCCTCGAACGGCACTTTATGTCCTACTTCTTTCTCAATGGAAGTCACTCCTTTATTGATAAACCCGCACGGGTTGATATATCCAAAGTATCGTAGGTCGGTATTCACGTTCAGAGCCAGTCCATGCATCGTCACGAAATGACTACTTCGTACACCGATTGCACAGATCTTCCGTTCGGCAGGTGTGCCGATAGCCAACCATACGCCCGTAGCCCCTTCCACACGACCAGCTTCAATCCCATAGTCTTTGCAAACATCTATCACCGCTTCCTCCAGCAAGTGAATATAGCTCTTCAGTCCCAAATTGTAATCCTCCAGATTTAGGATAGGATAGCAAACCAGTTGTTCTGGACCGTGATAAGTGATGTCTCCGCCCCGATCAATATGGAATAGTTGCGCACCAAGCAGTTCCAACTGCTTTTCGTTTAAAAGCATATTGGCTTCTTTCCCACTTTTTCCCAATGTATAAACGTGAGGATGCTGTACAAAAATGATCCGGTTCACATAAGGTTGACCGTCCTTCTTGGCCTCTATCAGTTCGTTGAATAACTGTTCCTGCCGATTCCATGCTTCTGCATAAGGGACAATGCCCCAGTTTTCTATTTTCATCATTTCTTAATTTGTGTGTAAAGATACAACTTCCTCAGAAAATATCTTCATTTGTACATTACTTCTATTTTTAATTTTTCTAACTTTGCCCTAAATCAATGATAGTAAAACGATGAGGCATATTATCTGTTTTATTTGTGCGATTCTTTTGCCGCTTTACGGTTTTTCACAACAAGATGTTGTGAGAGATACGCTTGTCGGTAAGCAAGAGATTGTAATTCCAGATGATATCGATCAGCGAAACCTACTGAAAGAGTTGGAAGGTGTTAAGACACTCGAAGACGGCTTTCTGATGGATATGCGTCCTTTAGCTTTACCCGACTACCGGATTTCAAATCCGATCGCTTCGTTTAATGATCATTTCGCCAGTCCGGCACTGAACTACAGTCGATTATTCAACTTTTCGAACCGCTGGACATACGGACAGGTTTATCATTCTTCCTATTCTCCTTATGGACTGTATTCCTTTTATCAGACGCCTATGAGCCTACAAAGTGCAACCTTTCGCCTGAACAACGGTGCCCGACTGACAACCTATGGTGAATACAATGCTGACGGCTATAAAGTACACAATCCAAATGCCTTGCCATGGCAAAGGAACAACTTCAAAGGAGGTTTTGAGTTTAAGAGCTCAAATGGGAATTTTGGTATTCGTGTCGAAGTAAACAGGAATCATGAAAATCCATTTGGTTTTTAGAGATTGGCGTGATTAATTTTTGTTATTTTGGCGTTCTATTCATGAAGTATTGTTTATCTTTGTAAAAAGCGAAATTCAATGCTTATACAGAACAAATTCAAAATGATAATGAATAAAAAAATAAGTAAACTAACTGTATTTGGTTTCATTGTTATGTCTTGTTTTTTATTAACAAGATGTACATATATGAAACATAATGTCAAGTTCGAAACAAAGACCATTGAAAAGAAAGCAGAAATTCATCTGACCGAAGATCAAGACTCTCCTACTTGTAGTCTTGCCCAGGTCTTCACATATCTCGATGAGAGTTCGAACGACTCAATCATTCAAAAGATAAACCGTAATTTAAAAGAAAAGCTATTCGGTCATGAGTATAGGGATATTCCCAATGAGGCTTTAGTTGATTCTTTCTTCGTAAAATATATTGCTGACTATAAGTCCGATGTCCTCGATCTATATGTGGAAGACCAGAAAAACAAAACGGATGAAAATGAATCAACTCCTTCATGGTACTCATATGAATATGATCAGAAAACTTCCCTCAAAGAAGGTAAGAAGGATATTCTCAATTATGTCTCCACCATTATGGAATATCGTGGTGGAGCCCATCCCAACACATGGCATGAGTGGCTGAATATTGATAAGAAGACAGGAAATATCCTTAAGAAAGAGGATGTTTTCCTGCCAGGGTCTGAGAATATCATCATCGACTTGATTAAAAAAGAGATCGTAAAGCAACATGCAGAGATTTTTCCTGAAGAAAAATATGATACTTTTGCTGATATCATCGATCATGGGAACCTCTTGATTTCTGAATCCGAAATGTACATTCCCGAGAACTTCTTATTAGAAGTTGACGGTGTTGAATTCCTCTATAATCAGTATGAGATTTTCCCCTACTCTGATGGACCATCATTCATCAAGATTCCGTATTCAGAGTTGTCAAAGTATATTCTTTTTTAATCGTAAGCTATGGATATCATACTGAAATATTTTCCTCATCTGACTGATGAACAAAAAAAACAGTTTGCTGCATTGTACGATTTGTACACCGACTGGAACAGTAAGATTAATGTCATTTCTAGAAAAGACATTGAGAATCTGTACGAACACCATGTACTCCATTCTTTGGCAATAGCAAAGGTTATAAATTTCCGACCTGGAACGAAAGTGATGGACTTAGGGACGGGTGGCGGATTTCCTGGCATTCCATTAGCAATCATGTTTCCGGAAACATCCTTTCACTTGGTGGATAGCGTCGGTAAAAAGATCAGAGTAGCGACGGAGGTGGCTCAAGCTATCGGTCTGAAAAACGTGAAGTTCAGTCATGTACGTGGAGAGGAAGTCAAAGACAAGTACGACTTTGTCGTCAGTAGAGCCGTTATGCCTCTTCCCGATCTTGTGAAACTTGTTCAAAAAAATATCGGCAAAAAACAACAGAACTCTTATCCCAATGGCGTTTTCTGCTTGAAAGGTGGAGAACTTGAAAATGAAATCAAACCGTTCAAGAAAAAAGCCGAACTACTCAGCGTAAGTTCCTTCTTTGAGGAAGATTATTTCGAAGGAAAGAAATTAGTATTTGTCCCGATCGTATAAGATGACTATGAAGATTAAGAAGTTTGAATTCAACATGTTTCCAGTCAACTGCTACGTGCTATCCGACGAGACGAACGAATGTGTGATCATCGATGCCGGATGTTACTATGAACAGGATAAGCAAGCGCTGAAAGCATATATTGATTCGAATGGCTTGCAAGTGAAGCATCTATTGAACACACACTTGCACCTAGACCATATTTTTGGAAACTCATTCGTATATAAAACCTATGGTGTCAAGCCTGAAGCCCATCAAGAAGATGAGTTCTGGCTTACCAACGCTGTCAGCAAAGCCATGATGTTTGGCTTAAAGCTGTCCGATCCCATTGTAGAATTAGGTAAATATCTGGTTGATGGTGAGATAATTCGATTTGGTAATGCTTTTTTGAAAGCAATTCATGTTCCTGGGCACTCCCCTGGTGGATTGGCTTTTTATGCTGAAAAAGATGGCTGCCTGTTTAGCGGTGATTCCTTATTCCATGGTAGTATCGGCAGAGCTGATCTGGCTGGAGGAAACTTTGATACGCTGAAAGAAGCAATCTGCAGTCGTCTACTTACACTTCCAGATAATACAATCGTTTATCCTGGACATGGTGATACGACGACAATCGGTGACGAGAAACTAATCAACCCCTTCTTACGATAGTATAATTTTAAAATATATGAATATGAAAACTGATTTATTAGCCGAAAGACATATCGGTATTCAGAGCGCCGACCTCCCAGTGATGCTGGAGAAAATCGGTGTTAAAAGTGTGGACGAATTAATTGACAAGACCATACCGTCAAATATTCGTCTGAAAGAGCCTTTGGCATTGGATAAACCAATGACTGAACGTGAATTCACGGAACACATTGCTCAACTTGCATCTGAAAACAAGTTGTATACGTCATATATAGGTCAAGGATGGTACGACACCATTACTCCGGCAGTCATCCAACGAAATGTCTTCGAGAATCCGGTGTGGTACACATCTTATACTCCTTATCAAACAGAAATTTCACAAGGTCGTTTGGAAGCATTGTTGAACTTTCAAACTGTAGTGTCCGACCTTACTGGTATGCCTCTTGCCAATTGTTCACTATTAGATGAAGCAACAGCAGGTGCCGAGGCTGCTATGATGATGATGAATCTTCGCTCACGCGCACAAATGAAGGCAGGTGCAACAACGTTGTTCGTTGATGAGAACGTTTTTGAGCAGACTAAAGCAGTCTTGACGACTCGTGGTATACCTCAAGGAATGACCATTAAAGTGGGCAACTACAGCACGTTGGACTTCACTCCTGATATCTTTGGTTGTATTCTTCAATATCCAAACAGCAATGGTAATGTAGATGACTACCGTGCTTTCGTTGAAAAGGCTCACGAAGCAGGTGCAAAGGTAGCTGTTGCTGCTGATATTCTGGCTTTGGCCTTATTAATGCCTCCTGGTGAATGGGGTGCCGATATTACTTTTGGCAGCACACAACGTCTTGGTATTCCAATGTTCTACGGCGGTCCATCAGCTGCTTATTTTGCTACACGCGATGAATACAAACGTTTTATGCCAGGACGTATCATAGGTATCTCAAAAGATAAATATGGTAAGGTATGTTACCGAATGGCTCTTCAAACACGTGAACAGCACATCAAGCGCGAACGTGCGACTTCAAACATCTGTACATCGCAGGCTTTGCTCGCAACCATGGCAGGTTTCTACGCTGTTTATCATGGTCACGACGGTATTGAGACCATTGTTGAACGTATTCATGGCATTGCAGCCTTTTTGAATGAAAAACTTTCGAAATTAGGTTATGTACAACAGAACAAGTTATTCTTCGACACGCTGAGATTTACATTGCCGGAACATGTTACGTCACAGAAGATACGTACCATCGCTCTAAGTCGAGAGGTGAACCTTCGCTACTTTGAGAACGGTGATATTGGCTTGAGTATTGATGAAACAACGAACCTGAAAGATGTAAACCAATTGATCGCCATCTTCTCAATTGCTGCTGAAATGGAAGTTGTTGAAGTTACGGATGTTCCTGCAGCAAAAATATCAGGTGAAATGGCACGTCAGACTTCTTATCTTACTCATGAGATTTTCAATAAATACCATACTGAATCAGAGATGATGCGATACATCAAACGCCTGGAACGTAAGGATATCTCGTTGACACATTCAATGATTTCCTTGGGTTCATGTACCATGAAGGGGAATCCTGCCGTTGAGATGCTTCCATTAAGCAATCTCGGTTGGATGGGAATCCATCCATTGGTACCGGCAGATCAAGCACAAGGCTATCAGAAACTGATTCATAACCTGACAGAACAATTGAAGGTAATTACAGGTTTCGCAGGTGTAACCTTCCAACCAAACTCTGGTGCAGCCGGTGAGTACACGGGCTTGCGTGTTATTCGTGCATATTTGGAAAGTATCGGGCAAGGACATCGGAACATCATCATTATTCCTTCATCTGCTCATGGAACGAATCCAGCATCTGCAGTACAGTGTGGTTTCACCACGGTTACTTGTGCATGTGATGAGAAAGGTAATGTGGATGTTGCCGACTTACAGAAAAAAGCAGAAGAGAACAAAGACAATCTGGCTGCACTCATGATTACCTATCCGTCTACTCACGGTATTTTTGAACCGGAGATTGCTAAGATTTGTGAGATCATTCATGCTTGTGGGGCACAAGTTTATATGGATGGTGCAAATATGAATGCTCAAGTTGGCTTAACCAATCCGGGAACCATTGGTGCAGATGTCTGTCACTTGAACTTGCATAAGACGTTTTCTAGTCCTCACGGTGGTGGTGGCCCAGGTGTTGGCCCTGTTTGTGTTGCTGAACATCTGGTACCATTCTTACCCGGACATCCGTTCTTTGGTAATTCACGCAATACTGTTGCTGCTGCTCCTTATGGTAGTGCAGGTATTCTTCCGATAACCTATGGATATATTTGCATGATGGGAACAGAAGGTTTGACAAAGGCTACGAAGATGGCTATCTTAAGTGCAAACTATTTGGCAGCCTGTCTGAAAGATACGTATGGAATCGTATATAGTGGTGCGACTGGATATGTTGGGCATGAGATGATCTTGGATTGCCGCTATCTACACGATGAAGTAGGCGTTAGTGAAGCAGATATTGCAAAACGTCTGATGGATTATGGATATCATGCTCCTACACTCTCCTTCCCTGTTCACGGAACATTGATGATTGAGCCCACAGAAAGTGAGAGCCTTGCAGAATTGGATAACTTTATCGATGTGATGAAGAGCATCTGGAATGAAATTCAGGAGGTGAAGAATGGTGAAGTTGCAAAGGATGATAATGTTTTGGTCAATGCCCCGCATCCTGAATACGAGTTGGTAGCATCAGAATGGAATCATAGTTACTCACGCGAAAAAGCTGCTTATCCTATTGAATCTGTTCGTGAAAACAAGTTCTGGATAAATGTGGCACGCGTAGATGATGCCTTTGGTGACAGAAACTTAGTGGCTAAGAGAATATAAGCTATATTTCATTTTAAATACAACAATTATGAACAAAGAGTTAGAAGAAAAATTGAAAGAGTTAAAGGAAAGTGTTGGTAAGATTGATGACATCGCCCGTGAAAAATACCAAGACGCTGTGAAGTACTTTGAAACACACCAAAGTGAGGAGATCCAAGCTGAATTAAAGGCATTGGTAAACAAAGGTATTGCTGAGTTCAAAGATGATTTGGGTGAAGGTATTTCTGACGTTAAGGAAGGTTATGAAAAGACTGTTGCTGAACTGAAAGAAAAGTATGGCGACAAGATTGATGATGTCAAGGAAGATGTTGATGAAGCTATCGATGATTTGAAATCCGGATGGGCTGAACTAAAGAAGAAATTCAATATCTAATAGAATTTTCTAAATAGAACAAAGCTGGGTTCGATTTCGAGCCCAGCTTTGTTTTTATGGGTTTGCTATTTTTATCTGAACTATGAGTATTCTGATTACTCTGAATATCAGAGAAATCAAAGATTGCTGAAATAAAAAGGGCTTAGCATATTGCTAAGCCCTTTATTACTTTTAGGGATTCTATTAGTAACCCAATTCTTTCTCTAATGCTTCATACTCAGACTTGTTCAACTTCCAATAGATGTTGAGCAAGTAGTTACCCCACAACTGTTTGTTGTCAGGAGCAACTTCCTTAGCTTTCAAGTAAGAAGGAAGAGCTTTCTCATACAAAGCCTTAATCTTTGCATCGTTCGCATTGAATTTAGGATCATCAACGTCAATGTTTGCATTTTCCTCAACAATAGCCTGTGCTGGGAAGAATGAGCAATCACCCTTCTTTGCATAAGCTTCAGCAACGAGTTCCTTACCCATGCCAATGATTTGGTCACAAACAGCTTCAGATGCAGCATAGTCCTTCTTTTCATACAGCAAGACAGCCTTTACGTAGAGTAAATAAGGAGTCTCACCCTTAGCCAAAAGCTCGTTAACTTGGCTCATACCTTCGTCAAGCTGACCCTTGCGGATATAATTATCCATCAAGTTACCAACGAAATAGTTCTGTTCCGGGAATCTCTGGAAACCTTCCTTAATAGTCTCAAACCATTTGATTGAGTCACCAGTTTGAGGATCACCATAAATCTCTGCCAAGAAAGACAAAGCTCTCCAACCTTGTTCCTTATCATCTTTACCAATAGTAGAGTACTTGATGATATTGTCTTTATCATTCAGCATACGAGCAGCTAATGCAGCATAGTTTGCATATTGAGCATTCAGTGTATCGTTGATAACAGATGGATCGTCAGCAAAGATCGGAGCCTTAGCTACATCAACAAACTGACCAAAATACTTTAATGCACCAGCATAATTCTCTGAATTATAAGCATCAGCACCGCCGTTAATCAGATTAACGCGAAGTTTCTTCATGTTTTCAGCATTACCTTTTCTCAGTTTTGCTTTCTTCAAAGCGCCGCTCTTAACCATTGCATCTTCCAGTTCATCACATTTCAGATAATAGTCGAACATCTGAGACAAGCTGCTATACAATTTTGCTGTATCGGCAGTTTTTCCCGGCAAATACAAATTTACATTTTCAGCATCATAGATAGCCTTTTGGATATCACCAGCCATTTTCCAAGTATTCGGATCATTTGCTGTTTCAGGATTTGTCAATGCAGGCAGGATTACTTTGGCTGCTTGGTCTGGTTTAGACTTCATCAAGCCTTTTGCTTCCTTTACGACACTAACCTGAGCATATGCAAAGGTTCCAACTACACATAAAGCCACTGTAAATAATACCTTTTTCATAATCTTGTGGATTTAAAAGTTGTTTTTAATTATTTAAATTTTCACTCTCTTCATTGTTTTCCTCTTGTTGAGGTTCTTCATTTACCAATGGTTCAGATGTTGGTACTACATTCTGTTCATCAACATCTTCTTCCATCTTGTCTTCATTAGATTCAGAATTAACCTTGCATACAGATGCAATCTGGTCATTCCGTTTTTCCAGGTTGATAAGGCGGACTCCTTGAGTAGCACGACCCATAATCCTTACATCAGCCAATTTCAAACGAATCGTAATGCCCGATTTATTAATAATCATCAAGTCATTGTCGTTTGTTACAGTCTTAATAGCAATAAGCTTACCAGTCTTATCTGTAATGTTCAAAGTTTTAACACCCTTACCGCTTCTGTTTGTCAGTCGGTAGTCTTCAATCTCTGAACGTTTTCCATATCCTTGTTCGGAAACAACCATGATCGTCTGTGTCTTCGGATCCTTAATCTGGACCATTCCAACCACAGCATCATCGTCTCCATCGAGTTTCATGCCATGTACACCTGTTGCTGTTCTACCCATCATACGAACATTGTGTTCATTGAAGCGAATAGCACGTCCATTCTTGTTGGCAATGATAATCTCATCTTCACGACGAGTCAGACAAACATCAATTACCTCATCGCCTTCATTGATATTAATGGCGATTATGCCATTTTGTCTTGGTCTAGAATATTGTTCCAACAATGTCTTCTTCACAATACCTTGACGAGTACAGAACATGATACAATGATTATTGATATATTCAGTATCGCCCAAGTTCTTAATGCGAATGTATGCCGTAACGGCATCTCCCGGTTCGATGTTCAATACGTTCTGAATAGCACGGCCTTTAGAAGTCTTCGTTCCTTCAGGTATTTCATATACTTTCAGCCAATAGCACTTACCCTTACGGGTGAAGAACATCATGGTGTTGTGCATTGTAGCCGGATAGATATGTTCTACAAAGTCGGTATCACGGGTTTCACTTCCCTTCGAACCTACTCCTCCTCTATTCTGAGTCCTGAAGTCGGCCAACGGCGTACGTTTGATATATCCCAAGTGAGAGATTGTGATGACCATATCATCGTCAGCATAGAAATCCTCAGGATTGAAGCTGTCGTCAGCATCATATCTGATTTCTGTGCGTCTGGCATCACCGTATTTCTCTTTCACTTCGATGAGTTCGTCTTTGATTACCTTCTTGCAGAGTTCCGGATCAACTAAAATCTGTTCATAGTATGCGATCTGCTTCAGCAGATCTTCGTATTCACTATGCAATTGATCCATGCGCAGACCTGTCAATTGACTTAATCGCATATCTACGATTGCCTTGCTCTGCAATTCGTCCAATTCAAATCGTTGCTCAAGGTTACGTTGAGCTTCTGCCGGAGTTTTACTAGCACGAATGATGTGTACCACTTCGTCGATATTATCGCAGGCAATGATCAAGCCATCCAAAATATGAGCACGATCCTTCGCCTTTTGCAAATCGAACTTTGTTCTACGGATAACGACTTCATGTCTGTGCTCTACGAAGTTTGCAATCAACTCTTTCAAGCTCAAACATTTAGGACGACCATGAACGAGAGCGATATTGTTTACGCTAAAAGTAGTCTGCAAAGCAGTCATCTTGAACAGTTTGTTCAAAACAACGTTAGCATTTGCGTCACGTTTTACATCGATCACGATACGCATACCTTCTCGGTCGGATTCATCGTTTACATATGAAATACCTTCAATCTTCTTTTCATTAACAAGGGAAGCAATATACTCGATGAGTTCTTTCTTGTTTACGTTATACGGTATTTCCTTTACGATGATCTTGTCATGCGCCTCACCTGTCTCAATCTCAGTTTTGGCACGCATGACAATTCGTCCTTTTCCTGTTTCGTATGCATCACGAACACCGCTTATACCATATATATATCCACCTGTAGGGAAATCGGGGGCTTTGATAAAGTGCATCAAGCCTTCTGTCGTGATTTCCGGGTCATCAATATAGGCAACACAACCGTCAATTACTTCAGACAAGTTGTGTGTCGGCATATTTGTAGCCATACCAACGGCAATACCAGATGCACCGTTTACTAATAAATTAGGTATACGGGTTGGCATGACCGTAGGTTCCTTCAGCGTATCATCAAAGTTATTGACCATATCAACAGTATCCTTATACAGATCCTGCATCATGTCCTCACCTATGAGTCTCAAACGAGCTTCCGTATAACGCATTGCTGCGGCACTATCACCATCAATTGAGCCAAAGTTTCCTTGACCGTCAACAAGTGGGTAACGCATAGCCCAGTCTTGTGCTAATCTGACTAAGGCACCATATACTGATGAATCACCATGAGGGTGGTATTTACCTAATACCTCACCTACGATTCTTGCACTTTTCTTATAAGGTTTATCCGACGTATTCCCCAGTTCCTGCATTCCAAAAAGGATACGGCGGTGCACTGGTTTGAATCCGTCCCGAACATCAGGTAAGGCACGAGCAACAATCACTGACATAGAATAGTCAATGTACGATGACTTCATTTCCTCATCGATGTTCACTTTTATGATTCGATCTTGTTCTTGCATTAAGTTTAAATGTTATTATTAAAACATGTCTCTAAAAACCTTGTAAAGGTACGACATTTACCAAACATACGAAAAAATATTGGGCAAAAATATCGTTGCGTTGAGTTTTTTTTGGTTATTGTTATGAAATGTAAACGCTTTTATGCACCTCCTTTGTGGGGCGTATCAATATTTGGCATGTAATTTGTAAAATATTTCATCGAAAAATAAGTAATTATTCAAAATTAGAATTATATTTGTCAAATTGGACTTAAGAATTAATATGAAAAATCAATTTTCACAACGTGTGACAGATATCCTCAACTATAGTAAGGAAGAGGCTTTTCGATTGCGGAACGACTTCATCGGTCCCGAACATTTATTGTTGGGATTGTTGCGTGAAGGTGACGGAAAGGCTATCGATCTGCTGACAACTTTACATGTTGACTTAAAAGATATTAAGAACGGCCTGGAAGATATTCTTAAAATGCAACCTAATGTAGATGTACAGGGTGGACATCAAGAATTGAATTTCAATGAGCAAGCATCGAGAGTACTGAAACTTTGCATTTTGGAATCTAAATTATTGAACAGCGACGTCGCAGATGCAGAACATTTATTATTGGCAATCATGAAATTAGGAAAGAACGAAGCGAAGAACTTGCTCGAGATATATGGCGTTACTTATCAGAAGTTGTATGACCAACTTTCACTGAAACCGGATGTTCGCTCTGGTTTAGGCTTCAGCGAGGATGAAGATGAGGAAGATAATGACCTCTCCCGCAGTAGTATGGGGAGTAATCCATCCTCCCAAACAAAGACTCGTTCCAATCAGAACGACACGCCTGCCCTTGACTCTTTCGGTACGGACATGACAAAGTTGGCAGAAGAAGGG
>ODAI012614211.1_pt1 | contig 14474 bp, 9 predicted proteins | sample 1539321 | NCBI WGS metagenome assembly ODAI01 (sample SAMN02144231, study PRJEB22623) | gut metagenome | biome: sheep rumen | host: Ovis aries | place: New Zealand
AAATTCAACTAAAATTCGCTTTTTTCTACAAAAAATTTGCGCATGTCAGAAAAAAGTTGTACCTTTGCACCCAATTTGGTAATACAATACAGACTAAAGAAAGGTTTTTGGTCCAAAACAATCAAAATGGCTCAAAAATTATAAAACAAATAAAAAATCAAACTATTTAATTATTCACGCGTATGAAAAAGATTTTTACCCTCCTGTGCGCAGCTGTGATAGCTGTTAGCACAATGAATGCAGAGGTGTTATTTAATGAGCATTTCGCACAAACAACAGAAACATTAGCAACCAACACAGATGCGTTGCCCTATTCTGGGGAAATTGCAGAAACAGGATGGACTAATGTATGGGGAAGTGGCGACATGTATGTAAATAAAACAACGGATTTAACATATGCCGGCTACAAAAGTAACTCTGACGGTACCGGTAGTGCTGAGTACAAAGTAACTTTTGCAAAACGAGTAGCTTCTCCTTTTTCCAAGTCCGTTAATTCCGGTTCTGTTTATATGGCAGGTATTGTAAAAATATCTTCCATGAAAAGTTCAGGGAAAGACTATCTTTGGGCATTAGGTGTAGGCACATCCGGACTAAATGCAGCTTCATCAAAGCAATATGCCCGTCCGTATGTTTATCAATCCGGCACAGGATTTAAGTTTGGTATCGCCAAATTAGACGAGACCAGTACTGCCACATATATTGATTACACCGAAACAGAATATGAGTATGGCACCTATTTATTAGTTGTAGAATACACATGGAAAGAAGGAGATAAGAATGACGAAATAAAGCTGTATGTCAACCCGACAAAAGGCGACAAACCTGCTTCTGCAACATGTATGCCAAAAGCCGCACAAGCAGAGAAGAAAGTAGATGCAGAATCGTTCGGTAGTGTAGTTCTCTTTTCATCCAACACATCTCAGGCCGCATGTTTAATCGACGAGTTGAAAGTAGTGACCGATTGGTCTGACCTTTGGGAAGCAGGTGAAGCTCCACAGACTCCGACCATCATCGCTGATCAGAGTTTTAGTTTCGGTAATGTCAATGTAAACGAAGCTGCCAATAAGAATTTGACCATCAAGGGTAGCAACTTGAAAGGCGCAATTTCTATTGCTTCGAACAACGAACAATTGGTCGTTTCGGCAGCTTCCGTAACCAAAGAGGCAGCAGAATCAGCAGAAGGTGCATCAGTTGGTTTGACCTTGACTGCAACCACAGCAGGCGAAGGAAGTGCAAAGATCACCCTCTCCTCCGAAGACGCAGCAGACAAAGTCATCAACGTTACTTGGAATGCGGTTGAGCCGTTGCCGAGCGTGACCAATATCGCGGCTATAGCATCACTCGCAGAAGGAAAGCCATATGTCTTGGCTACACAACCCATTGTTATAGGCTCTATTGATGGTGTGTGGGTGCTTCAAGATGCTACCGGTGCTTTTATCTACAATGAATATGGTATGTGCGAATTGGCAATAGGGGATAAACTGGAAAAAGTAGTTATTCTACGTGTAGAAGAAGAAGAGTACACCCGTGGATTTGTTACCGCATATGCATATGATTTCCCGACAGTAGTCAGCCACGAAAACGCACTTGTTCCAATCGAGACGAATATCGCAGATATGACTAACTACGGACCAGCTTATATCAAACTGACTCAAGTGGAGTTTACGGATACGAATAAAGACAAGTTTGCTCAAGGGTGGTTTAATATCAAACAAGGTGATAATACGGCACGTATTCAGGTACCTGAAAATTGCGATATCATCGGTGAGGATATTCCGGCTAAAGCTGATGTAGTAGGTCAATTGGTTTATACAACAGGAGGAATTGCTATCTCCTCCAGTACAAACCTTACCAACCGCGTATCGCGTAGCGCAACGGCAATTGAGAATATCCAAAGCAAAGGCAAGGCAGTTAAGGTGGTACGCAATGGTCAGTTGATCATCCTCCGCGACGGAAAAGAGTACAACGTGTTAGGAGTTGAGAAATAATGGTTTATCCATCACCCCAAAAAGCACGATTATTTGACCTATCAAATAAACAAATCATATGAAACTTAAACAGACTATCGTTCTGTTGCTAAGTGCGCTCCTCGTATGGGGAGCGCCTTTGGCAGCAGAAAATGTGAATTTACTCAAGAACGGCAGCTTTGATGAACATAGCTGTAATTTCCTCGGTTGCTCGTTTGATGAATGGACTACACCGTTAGGGCAATGTACGGCCGAAGAGACCGACAAGATCGACGGCGATATATCGCTCTCGTTGGACGTCAAATCGAACTACACCATTGACAACTATGTTTCGCTGAGCGATGACCAGTACGAAGCCGGCACGGGTTTCAAAATCGTGATGTACTATAAAGTGACGGCTATCGCTGAAGGAAGTGTTGTCAAAAGCGACTGTTACTGGGAAGCCAAAGCAGGTGCTACCAATGTGGATGAGATCAAAGAGCACGATGCAGCGGTCTTGACACAAGTAATAGCCGACAGCATCACACCGACATGGGACTCGATTGTCATGGTAACAAACAAACCGGAAAAATCCTCTAACTTGCGTATCCGCGTCTATGTGCCCAAAAGCACGAAGATCTTGCTGGATGCCTTCCGTGTAGAACAAATGCCGAAAGAGGAACCCAAAGATCCGGTGATCACCGTGCTACCCAAGACGCTAAACTCAGTAACTGCTAATCTTGGTGACACGGTGCAGTTTGTGCCTATTAAGATCAGTCAGGCAAATGTGCTCGGTACTACCACATTCGAGTTGACCTATACCGATGCTGACCAGTTCCGTCTGTCACAAACCTCTTTGGCAGCCGACCAAAGCGAATGCGAACTGATCGTATCGTATATTCCGACCAAGGCCGGCACGCACAAAGCGGTACTGAACATCGACAACACGTCTCATCCGGCGCTATTCCAATCGATCACGCTCAATGCGTCCTGTGTGGACACGACCGCCAAACCGGTTATCAGCGTAACGCCGTCTGTTGTACCGACGTTCGAGACCACAGTGGGCAAACAGATCTCCGGCAAGATCACCGTCAAGAGCGAGAACTGCACGGATTTTCTGTATCTGAAAGTGGCTCACGTGCAAGGGCAGGCATTCACCATTGTGGAGAGCATGTTAGCCAAGAACTTCGAATCAGAGGTGACAATTTATTTCACCCCGTTAGAGGAAGGCACCTATCAATCTACCATCACCATCAGCTCCGAGAACGCAACTCCTGTTGTGGTAACGCTCAACGGAAAAGCGAACGCCAAGAGCGAAGAGACCGTTGATTGGAAAACCAAGTTCAGTTGGGATCTGTCGCACCCGGTAGCCTTGCTGAACGAAGATTTCGAAACTTCGAAGCATAACGAGACCTTGATTTTGGAGGGCTGGCAGAACGTAGCACCGTTAGACGCCCGTCCGTGGTGGGGCTACGACGAGAACCGCGCTACCCCGCCCCGCGGCAACAACAAATGCGCCAAAGCGACAGCTTACCAATACGGAAAAGGCTCTACGGGCATCTGGGAAATGTGGCTCGTCACACCGGTCTTGGACTACAAGAACGCACAAGGCAAAGTGTTCACCTTTGACGTGATGGCTGAGTATCTGCCGGAGGAAGGAAGCAGCGCGACCTTTGAGGTCTATTACGTCGATCCGACGAATCCGGACAGTGTGCTCTTCCAGAACTTGACAGGTTCCTTCTCTATTCCGACTACCGGCGATGAGAACGAGAAATGGTACACCTTCCATTTGAACCTCACGAATCAGGAGAACATAGCGGATGCCTTCTGCATTGCATTCCGCTATGCAGGTCCGAATGGTGGCGAGGGGGCTGTGACCTATTTCATTGACAATGTGTCATGGGGGCGCGCTGACCTGCCGACCATCACGCCGAGCGTAACGATGATCATTGACTCGCTGGCAATAGTAGGCGAAGAGCGCGTGATAGGCTCATTCTCCGTGGCTACTTCCAACTTGACCGAGCCGGTACATATGGAGATCGCAGGCGCCAACTACAACCGCTTCAAACTCTCCGCAGAGAGTATTCCTGCCGAAGGCGGCGTAGTGGCTGTCGGTTTCAAAGGTGAGGAGGAAGGCGTGCATCAGGCTTATGTCCGTCTCTATTCCAAAGGTGCAGCGGATGTATTCATCCCGATGGCAGTTCTCTGCAAAGCCGCACAAGGCATTGAGAACATACAAGGCATCAACGCACAAAGCACCAAGTTCATCATCAATGGTCAGTTCATCATTGAGAAAAACGGCAAACTCTTTAACGCACTCGGGCAAACGGTTCAATAATTTTGCCTGATTGCGCATAATTTAATTTTTTGCACTGAGACTTTTGAGACTTTTGAGACTTTTGAGATTTTCTTTCTCTGTCCGCACAGGCAGAAAATCTCAAAATTCTCAAAAGTCTCATGCCGTTTTTTATATAATGGTTTTTTCGAACGCTGTGTTCGAAAATTGGACGTTGGTTGTTCTTAAAGATTCTTAATGATCCTTAGTGGATATAGAGGGTATTAACTGCTTTCTATCTGCCTTTAAGCGAACATCATTCAAAAACACTACCAACGACCGATAAACCGAATGGATTCAAGTAAACATGACAAAATCGTTTTTTTTCTAAAAAAAATGCCCGAATATTTGCATATATGCGATTTTTGTTGTATCTTTGCACGTTATTTTGGATTAGTATGCGCATAGGCGCACGGAAAGACAATTATTTAAGGTATGCAAAATATACGAAACATAGCAATTATTGCGCACGTCGACCACGGAAAAACAACTTTGGTCGATAAGATGCTCTACACCGCGAACGTGGTGAAACAACAGCAATCAGAGTTCAGCGATCAGCCCAAGGAGTTGATTTTGGATAACAACGACTTGGAACGCGAACGCGGTATAACCATTCTCGCAAAGAACGTAGCCATCGAGTACAAAGGCGTTAAAATCAACGTAATAGACACTCCGGGGCACGCGGACTTTGGTGGCGAAGTGGAGCGCGTACTGAACATGGCGGACGGCGTTCTGCTCTTGGTTGATGCCTTCGAGGGACCGATGCCGCAGACCCGGTTTGTACTGCAAAAAGCACTCGAATTGGGGCTGAAACCCATTGTGGTGATCAACAAAGTGGACAAACTCAACTGCCGGCCGGACGAAGTGCAGGAAGAGGTGTTCGACCTCATGTGCAACCTCAACGCAACCGATGATCAGTTGGACTTCCAGACCTTGTACGGATCCGCCAAGAACGGCTGGATGTCGCGCGACTGGAAAAAACCGACCACCGACCTGACAGACCTCATGGACGCTATCATCGAGTATATCCCCGCTCCCGAAGAGAACCCCGGTACACCGCAGATGCTCGTCACATCGCTCGACTACAACTCCTATGTGGGTCGTATCGCCATCGGCCGTGTACACAGAGGCGAGTTCAAAGACGGACAGGCGGTAACGCTGGCTAAGAAAGATGGCACGATGGTCAAAACCAAGATCAAAGAACTGCACACGTTCTCCGGTATGGGCCACGTAAAAACCGACGTGGTCAAGAACGGCGACATCTGCGCAATGATCGGTATTGACGGCTTCGAAATCGGAGATACCGTTTGCGATGCCAACGAGCCGGAAGCTCTGAAACCGATCGCTATCGACGAGCCGACGATGAGCATGACCTTCTGCATCAACGACAGTCCTTTCTTCGGTCAGGACGGTAAGTTCGTTACCTCCCGTCATATCCAAGACCGTCTGAACAAGGAGTTGGAAAAGAACCTCGCGCTGCGTGTGGAAAAAGGCGCGGAAGAGAGCAGTTGGCGTGTGTTCGGTCGTGGCGTCCTGCACTTGTCGGTACTTATCGAGACCATGCGTCGCGAGGGATATGAACTGCAAGTGGGGCAACCGCAAGTGATCATCAAAGAGATCGATGGTGTCAAATGCGAACCGGTAGAATCTCTAACCGTTAATACACCGGAAGAGTGCAGCGGCAAGATCATCGAGTTTGTATCGACCCACAAGGGCGAAATGACAAAGATGGAGATGATCAACGACCGCGTACACCTCGAGTTCACGATCCCGAGCCGCGGTATCATGGGTATGCGTACCTATGTGATGAACGTATCTGCCGGCGAAGCGATCATGGCGCACCGGTTCCTCGAGTATCAGCCGTGGAAAGGGGAGATCGTGAAACGCAACAACGGTTCGCTCATCGCCATGGAAGCAGGAACGGCGTACGCTTATGCGCTGGATAAACTGCAAGACCGCGGTAAGTTCTTTATCGACCCGCAGGAAGAGGTCTATGCCGGACAAGTGGTAGGCGAGAACGCAAAAGAAGGAGACATCGTCATCAACGTAACCAAATCCAAGAAACTGACGAACATGCGTTCCAAATCGGCGGACGACAAGGCGGTTCTCCCACCTCCCGTTCGCATGAGCCTCGAGGAAGCATTGGAGTACATCAAAGAGGACGAGTACGTAGAGGTAACACCGCACGCAATGCGTATCCGCAAAATCATACTCGACGAACTCGAGCGCAAACGCGCAGGAAGAGCATAAATTCGGTCGTGATCACAAGATCACGTGACCACGAGATCACGAAAAAACATTTAAAACAACAATAAAAATGAAAATCAACCAAAGTGAATTGAAAGACCTGATGGCTGTAGTAACGCTGACAATTGAGCCGGCAGATTATCAGGACGAAGTAACCAAACAACTCAAACAAGTGCGTCAGAAAGCACAGATGCCGGGCTTCCGTCCGGGTATGGTTCCGGCAGGACTCGTGAAGAAAATGTACGGAAAAGGCGTTTTGGCGGACGTACTGAACAAATTGGTAGGCGAGAACCTGCAGAAACACATCGAAGACAACAAACTGCAAATCTTGGGCGATCCGATGCCTAATGCGGAGCAAGGCAACGTCGATCTCGATCACGAGGACACTTTCACCTTTGCATTCGACATCGCAGTTGCTCCTGAGTTCGACGCAAAACTCAACGGCAAGAACAAACTGCCGATGTACACCATTGAAGCCACCGACGAGATGGTCAACAAACAGGTAGAGGCATATGCAAGCCGCTTCGGCGAGTATATCCCCGAGGACAAAGAGAAAGGTACGAAAGCAGAGGTAAAACCTTGCGCTATCGACGCTGAACTCTTCGCAAAGGTATATGGCGCAGATGCTCCGAAAGATGAGGAGGCATTCCGTGCTCGCGTAAAAGAGGACATCGTTCGCTCGCTGGCAGAAGAAACCAAATACCGCTTCGGAATCGACGTTAAAGACGCCGTAATGAAGAAGATGGAGAATGTGGTATTCCCCGTGGACTTCCTCAAACGCTGGGTGCTCGCTACTAACGAGAAAATGACCCAAGAAGACTTGGACAAGGACTTCGACAAGATGTTGGACGAACTCAAATGGCAACTCGCTAAGGATCAGTTGATGAAAGAGTACAAGATCGACGTGCAGAAAGAGGAAGTGGAAGCTTTCGCAAAACGCATTGCTAAAATGCAGTTCATGCAGTACGGTCTGATGAACGTTGAGGACGACATGCTGGCTAACTACGCTCAGGAGATGCTCAAACAAGATAACCAACTTCGCGGCATCGTGGAGCGAGTAGCGGAAGACAAGATCTTCGAGGCTATCAAAGGCGTAGCCAAGATCGAAGAGAAAACCATCAGCCAGGAAGAGTTCGACAAACTGTTTAAGTAATTGGTCGAGATCACGAGATGACGTGATCACGTGACCACGAAAAATATGGTTCACATTCATTTCATAGCAATTGGTGGCGCGGCAATGCATAACTTGGCATTGGCCGTCGCCTCCAAAGCGGGGTACAAGGTAACGGGATCGGATGACGAGATCTTCGATCCCGCTTTGTCGCATTTACGAGAGGCTGGTCTGTTGCCCGACGAGTTAGGATGGCATCCCGAGAGGATTACGCGCGACATAGACGCTATTATATTAGGAATGCACGCGCGCGAAGATAATCCGGAATTGGTCAAAGCCCGCGAATTGGGGCTGAAAATCTACTCTTTCCCCGAATACCTCTACGAGCAGACCAAGGACAAAATCCGTATCGTAGTGGGCGGTTCACACGGTAAGACGACCACCACCTCCATGATCCTATATGTGCTCCAACGTCTCGGCATCGAGGCGGACTACATGGTAGGCGCACAGATTGAAGGCTTTGAGAGAATGGTTCGTCTCTCCGACACGGCGAAATACGCTGTTTTTGAGGGAGATGAGTACTTGACAAGCCCGCTGGATCTGAGGTCCAAGTTCCTCTGGTATCACCCGCACGTTGCTATTCTCACCGGTATTGCGTGGGATCATATTAATGTGTTCCCGACCTTTCCGGAATATGTGGATACATTCAGGAAATTTGTTCACTCCATTGAGCCGAACGGCTCGTTCATCTATTTCAAAGGCGATGAGAACCTCTGCCTCTTAGCTGAGGAAGTAAAGCAAAAGCAATCCTCCTCCCTTGAGGGGAGGTCGGGAGGGGTTTCCGTTATTCCGTACAAGGAATACGAAGGCGATGTCCCGATGCAGGTCTTCGGGCGTCATAACATGCAGAACCTACAGGCAGCGATGCTCGCTTGTCATTGCATCGGCGTAGCACCGGATGATTTCTACCGCGAGATCAGTACGTTCACCGGTGCTTCCAACCGTCTGGAGAAAATCTGCGAAACCGGAACATCTGTCGCATACAAGGATTTTGCGCACTCGCCTTCAAAACTTAAAGCCACCATCAATGCCGTACGCGAACGCTATCCGGAAAAAAAACTCATCGCGTGCATGGAGTTGCACACTTTCTCCAGTTTGATGGCGGATTTTCTGCCGCAATACAAAGATTGTATGAAGGAGGCGGATATAGCGTACGTCTATTTCAACCCAAAGGTAATCGAACATAAAAGACTTACTCCCATCAGTGCAGAAGAGGTACGTCAGGCATTCGGAACAGCGAATGTAACTGTTTTCACGGATAGCGAATCCCTGCAAGCCGCTCTGCGAAAAAATGTCAATTGTCAATTGTCAATTGTCAATTCGCAAGGCATTGCCTTGCTTATGATGTCTTCGGGCACTTTTGACGGCATGGACGTCAAAGATTTTGCAAAACAATTATTGCAACAATAGGTGGGGACTTCTATTTAGTATAATCATCTATTTATAATCAAAAAATTTGGATCCATTACACTGGTACATATACCGGAATTTACCGTTTGTCTGAAGAGTGCCAAATATACGATATTGGGAAATGTAATTCAATAAAACCATGAATAAGCAACAAAAAAGAGACTACTTGTACATGCGTATGGCACGTACTTGGGCAGAGAATAGTTATTGCGTGCGCCGCAAAGTAGGCGCCCTGTTAGTGAAGGATCAGATGATCATCTCTGATGGCTACAACGGAACCCCGTCGGGATTTGAAAACATCTGCGAGGATGAGAACAACGTCTCCAAACCCTACGTACTCCATGCCGAGGCAAATGCCTTGACCAAAGTAGCGCGCTCGAACAACAGTTCCGAGGGTGCTACCCTGTATGTCACTGCCTCGCCGTGTCTGGAGTGCTCTAAGTTAATTATACAATCCGGCATCAAACGCGTGGTATATGGCGAAGAATACCGTATCATGGACGGCGTGGAGCTGCTCAAAAGAGCAAATATTGAAGTCGTATTTCTAAATGACCAAACGGCTCAATAAATGTGAAAATGAATAAATGATAAAATGCTAAAATGAAAAAGTACATTCTTCCTACATTGACCGTAATAGGTGTAGCTTTAGGCATCTTTATTGGAATGGTTCTGAGCCAGAAAGCCAATGCGCAACGACTGATTTATCAGAACGGACAGTGGCATCTGGAACAAACAAAAGTGGACAGACTGCTCCAACTGATAGAGAATGCCTATGTCGATTCGCTCAACATTGACAGCATCACCGATGAGGCGATGACGGAGTTAGTGAAGAAATTAGACCCCCACTCCGCCTATATTTCCAAAGAGGACTTGGAGATGGTAAACTCCGAGTTAGCCGGTTCCTTCTCGGGCATCGGCGTGCAGTTCACTATCCAACAGGACACGGTGCGCATCGTGGCTGTCATTGCCGGAGGACCAAGTGCAGGCGTAGGTATATTAGCCGGAGATAAAATCATCTCCGTGGATGACAGTGCGTTCGTGGGCAAAAAGATCAACAATGAAAAAGTGATGCGAACCCTCCGCGGCGAAAAAGGCACAGAGGTGAAATTAGGCGTACGCCGCGCAGGAACAAGCGAGACGCTTTATTACACCATCATCCGTGGAGACATTCCTGTCACTTCCGTGGACGCCAAGTTCATCATCGAGCCCAATATCGGCTTCATCCGCGTCAACAAGTTTGGCGAGACCACCTATAAAGAGTTTATCTCCGCCTTGGCGGATCTATATTCCAAAGGGGCTAAGAAGTTTATTATTGACCTGCGCGAAAACAGCGGAGGCTATATGGAGCAAGCAATCCGTATGGCAAACGAGTTTCTGCAACGCGGTGACCTGATCGTCTATTCGGAAGGTCGTGCTTATCCGCGTTATGAAGCCACAGCCAATGGTGGCGGACGGTTCAAGGACGTACCGCTGGTAGTACTCATTGATGATTTTTCCGCCTCTGCCAGCGAGATCTTTGCCGGCGCAATGCAGGATAACGACCGCGCTACTATCGTCGGACGCCGTTCTTTCGGAAAAGGTCTTGTGCAGCAACAGATGCCCTTTGATGACGGCAGTGCTATACGGCTCACCGTCGCGCGTTATTACACGCCTTCCGGTCGATGCATACAGAAACCTTACACTTTGGGCGATCAGGAAGATTACCAGAAAGAGTTACTCGATCGCTTTGACCACGGCGAGTTCTACTCTGCCGACTCCGTGCATTTTGCAGACACCACGGCGTATTACACCAAGTCCGGACGTATTGTACGCGGCGGTGGAGGTATTATGCCCGATGTCTTTGTAGGACGCGACACCACGCTCAACACACCTTGGTACAACCGCTGTGTCAACCATGCTTATACCTATCAGTTCGCTTATCAATATACCGACAAGCATCGCAAGGAACTAAGCCGTTTCAAGGATTGGAAGAGCTTGGAGAAATACCTCAACAGCCAAAACATCCTGCGTGAGTTTGTAGCGTTCGCCAAAGAGAAAGGCGTTGAACCAAACGAAGCGCAGATACAAAAATCCAAACCCCTCATGACTCGACTGCTCAATGCCTATATTGTGCGGAATATATTAGGCGATGACGGCTTCTTCCCTCTCTTTGAACGAGACGATGAAATAACCAAAAAAGCAATCGAAATATTATGAAACGCATCTCTCTTGTTCTGTGCGTTGCCTGGATGACAACAGCACTATCTGCCGGAACAGTGAACTACACCGCCGACAACAACACCATCTTTGCTAACCCCGAACGCGGTTTTATCACCATGCTGACGGGACATCTATCCAAATCTGCTCCTTACGCTGTAGTAGGAGAAGAAAGCACCTTGGACCAAAAGAAGAAAAACGAGAAAATGTCCATTGTATTAGTGCATTATTACCTGACGAACTTCAAGGCCACCGCTAAACTCCCCGATGCTGTATTGAATGGTTTTGATGCCGACATGCAGGTTTTGCGGAATAAGGGAATGAAAGCCATCGTGCGTTTCTCCTACGCGGAAGGAACGTACGGATCGGGCAAAAGCGAATCCGCTACTGATGCTTCTTTGGACATTGTAAAGCAACATCTGGCGCAATATAAACCCCACTGGGATGCCAATGCAGACGTGATCTTCGTCTTCCAAGCAGGCATCGTCGGAGCTTGGGGTGAATGGTATTATTCCGACAATTTCGGTAACCAGACAAGCCACATGAACGATGCACGTTGTGCACTGATTGATACGCTCTTAAAGACCGTTCCTTCGGACCGCGGCATCCAGATCCGCACGCCGCTTTTCAAGACCGAGTATTTGGAATACTTAGGGGTGAGCAAGTCCGCTCTAACTGCCTCCGAGGCGTATCAGAACACCGCCAAAGCGCGGCTGGGACACCATAACGACGCCTTCCTCTATCATGCCGACAACATGGGAACCTACCAAGACACAGCAAAGCAAAAACCCTATATCGCCCAAGAAACCCTCTATGTGCCTGTTGGAGGTGAAACCGACATCGAAGACCCGACTCAAGCAGCTGAAGAGGCTTCCTATGACGCTACTATCGCCGAGATGAGCAGAATGCATTGGACTTTTATCCAGAGCGGTTTCTCGGAGGTCGTGACGGACATGTGGCGCGCAAACGGCACTTTCGACGAACTCAACCGACGCATGGGCTATCGCTTCCAACTGGTCAAAGGTACATTTAGCGAACAAGTGGCACAAGGCAATAAAATATCTTTGAACCTGCAAATCCGAAACAATGGTTTTGCGCCCTTGTACAACGAACGCCATGCGTATCTCGTCCTCAAAAACGGTTCAAAAACCTACTCGCTGCCTATCGCATCCGACCCGAGATCATGGTTGCCGAACGGCGTATTAACCACTGTCAATGAGCAAATTATGGTACCTTCAACCGTTCCTGCCGGCACCTATCAGTTGTACCTCCATCTGCCCGATGCTTACTCCACGTTGGCGTCTGACCCGCGCTACGCTGTGCGCTTTGCCAACACAGGCGTCTGGGACGAAGAAACAGGCATGAACGCGCTCAATGCTTCTCTCGAAGTAACCGCAAAAAGTGTGGATCCCGATCCCGAACCTTACACGCCGGGAGAGGCGGTGATCCTGCCGGCTACGCTCAATAAAGCCAACGTGAATGCCTATTCCGATAACATGACATGGTACAACAACGACTTTTTCGACTTCGGTCCCGATGATGCCCAGAACTTAGACAGATGGGCGGAATGGAAAGTCGAACTCCGTTACCCCGGAAACTATATCGTTTCTGTCAACGGCTCATACCCCAATGGGCATCAGTGGCAACTGTCGCTGCTTGAAAGTGGAGCGGAAGTATATAAGCTTCCGGCTTCTTGGGAGCAGGGCGAAGTGACCGAAACCGGCAATGCTTCATGGAACCTCACTTCCGTCAGCAAAGGGACATATACCCTCCGTGTACAAAACATCATGGGATGGGGTCAGCCGAAACTGAAGAGCATCACCCTCAACTATGATGGCGAACTTCCCACTGCAGTAGTTTATACCCCGCATACGAAACAAACAAAGAAAGTGCTCATCAATCAAACAATCTACATCCGCCAAGGCGACAAATGCTACACGCCGGATGGTAGAGAGGTCAAATGACGCCGGAAAACATCTTGCATATTAGCAACCGGCAGGACTTTCGGGAGTGGTTGGAAGCAAACCACAATACCGCCTCGGAATGTTGGGTGACCGTCAAACGCGGCCGCCCGACGGACGAAGCGGCACTCTTCTATCTCGATGCCGTGGAGGAAGCGCTCTGCTTCGGTTGGATTGATAGTACTGCTAACTATATCGACGGAGTGGTGATGCAGCGTTTCTCGCCACGTAAAAAGAATAGCCCGTGGACGGAACTGAATAAGGAACGCGCGAGACGCTTGGAACGACTCGGACTGATGACTTCCGCAGGAAGACGTGCCCTGCCGCCTATGGGCGCACGCAGTTTCAGCTTTGATCCCGAGCTGGAAGAAGCACTCAAAAAAGCACGAACTTGGTCCGCTTTCAGAGCATTCCCACCGCTCTATCAACGTGTCCGCGCATACAACGTCACGTTCTACAAAACCCGTGACCCGATGACATACCAAAAAGCACTCGATCACCTGATTGCAGAGACTAAAAAAGGAAATATGTTTGGCGAATGGAATGACTACGGTCGCTTGCTTTAATTGCCATACTGAACTCTTAACCGCGCATGTACTCCCCCGGAGTCATGCCGGTTTTGTTTTTGAACATGCGCGTGAAATGATGAGGGTAATCGAAGCCGAGCATATACGCCGTTTCGCTGATGCTTCGGCCGCTCATGAGGATATTCTTCGCGATTCGGATGATGTACAATTGGATATATTCCTTAGCGGAAGAACCTGTCGCTTGCTTCACCAAATCGCCGAAATAACCCGCTGAATACGCCATCTCCGAGGCGCAATAAGCTACCGTCGGCAAGCCGTGCTCCGCTTGTTTGCCCTCATAATAATACTTGTCTAACAAGGCATGAAAACGTTTCAGCACATCCGGTTCGGTAGCCGTAATCCGTGCATTCTGCCGCCAATAAGCCCGCTGGCAATAATCCAAGATCAGCCGCAGATACCCCACAACCATATTCCGCAATGCCGAGATGTCTTTATGGGCTTTCAGCTCTTCTCGCAGAGCGCTCAACAGCATCTCTATCGCGTCCCATTCCTGCGGCTCCAAAGGCAGCGAATCCGTAAAGAAATACGAGAAGAAATTATACTCCGCGATATGCGCCTCCAAATCCGTTTTACTCATCAACTCCGGTGACCATAACACAGCCCAACCGTTCAGAAAAAGCG
>ODAI012074091.1_pt1 | contig 14472 bp, 26 predicted proteins | sample 1539321 | NCBI WGS metagenome assembly ODAI01 (sample SAMN02144231, study PRJEB22623) | gut metagenome | biome: sheep rumen | host: Ovis aries | place: New Zealand
GAATTTAAATACAATCATTCTGAATGGACAATATGTATAAGGAGTGGAAGAACCAGCTTACAATTTAGAATATTCTTCTGCCCTATTTGTGGGCGAAAACTACCAGAAAAAAGGTCGGTGAAGTTGGATGAGTGAAAGGCCAGAAAAGCGGAAAATTGAGCTCATCGAATCATACTGGACGGGCGGGGAACTTGGTTCGGACTATCGGTGGAACGACAACCACGGGGAATTGGTCAGGTGCAAGGATTGCAAGTATAGAAGTATTTACTGTACAGAAGCAACAGATGGAACAACGTTGTACACGTGCAATCATCCATGTGCAAATGATGTTCCTCGTCCATTTGATTGGTTCTGCGCTGACGGGGAAAGGCGGGATAATAATGACTGACATGGAAAAGATTATCAAGGAGGAGGAATAAAACAAATGGAAAATTATGTAATCAATCCACAGGTATTTTACTGGATTAATGTCCTTAGTATTTTACAAACCGTATTTGCTGTCGTCGGAGCATTGTTTGCAACAGGGTTTATATGTCTGGTTATCGGATGGATATATAACGCAATTGAAGCAAAAGCGGGTTACGAAGATAACGAAGATTATATGAAAGCGTGTAGAACCTGGGCCATTGTCACGGGGATCGTTGGTTTTGTTCTGATTACAGCATCAATTTTTATTCCCGGAAGGACAACCAGTATAGAGATGCTAATTGCGAAAACCGCTACTTTTGATAACGTTAATTGGACCATCCAGCAAGTGAAAGACCTGGTTGATTATATTGTTCACGCCATTAAAGGTATCTAATGAAAATAGATAAAAGAAAATGGAAGATAAAATTATAGATTCTCTCAATACAGAAATAAAATATCCATGCGGGCAATATCAGACTTGTGGTTGCGCACTCGATTTTAACCAGCCAAAATACAAAGAGGATTGCTATTTTTATAGAGAAGCGAAAGACATGGGTGCAACTATTAGATATTGTTGTGCCCAGTCTAAATTCGAATGGGGTTATTGCCCATGTGAGAAATGTTACAAGTATATCAGTAATGCAGAAGTAAGCAAAATTATAAGAGAATATGTAGAAAAAGGACGGAAACCAAATGATATTAAAAAAGATAGCTAAGAGAATCTTAAAAGATGAAATAGATGAACTAAAACAAGAACTCAAAAAAGAGAGTGATAAATATTATGAATCACTCCAAGAACGCGCTGAAGATCAGGCAAAAATGGCAAAAGACCTTGCAGATTTGAAGTCATGCCATGAGACCATCAAGCAACTTACAAGTGAAAATGAAATATTAAAGAAATACTATCATTTGGATTCTGAACCAACAGATGAGGAAAAGATAAAAATACGAATTGATTTGAAAATTCATGACCTTGAGATGCAGCTTATTCAGGAACGGCTAATGTCGCTAGAGATTAGCCAGCAATCCGCAAGACGGTTGTTCTATTATCCTAATAACATGTATGGAGCATTTCCCCTATAAAATATTAAAACGAGGTGAAATAAATGAAAAACTGTAAAACCTGTGCCCATCACCACGAAGTCGAAAAAGTTAAGCTGTTTCCCGGTGGAGCCGAATGCACTTTCCTTGATGGATATGTCTGCACTGCGAGAATCGATTTTGATGACAAGGTCGAGTGGCGTGTTGACGTTAACGAGAACGAATACTGCTGCGACAAGTATATTCCTAAGAAAGAGAAGGAAAGAACCGATCCTATCATTGGTGGCTAACATCTATGGAAGAGTATGTTGTAGCGTTTAGAACGTCAGAAGCAAACGTTCGATCAGTTGCTGATGATAAAACTTTTTGTCGAAGTAAAATGATTAACATGTATACTTTTGCTTTATCCCGTTACGGAAAGAAATATGGTGACGCTGTTCCGTGGAATAATCAGATCTGGAGTGTCGTGCGAGCTGAAAATGCTATAGATGCTTTAAACACGGCATATAAGTTTTGGAATAACGGGAGCGATTGAAATGCGAGCTACTGTTTGGCTTATTGAACCGAGAGTAACGAAGAAAGCGAAAGGCTAAAGGTGATTATATGAGAGTGGTAGAAACAAAAGAGATCACAAAGGTTATCAAGGAAGAAGTTACAGTTAAAAGGATCTGTGACAATTGCGGAAAAGAAATTACCATTAGTCATGTAACAGGTTACGGTGATAGGTATAATTATTTTTACATAACGACCCGTCATAATGACTGGGGCAATGATAGTATTGACAGTTATAAGACTTATGATGCGTGCTGCCCCACGTGTGCGCTGGAAATGGCTAAAAAATATTTGACTAACGCATATCCAGGTTGCAACACAAAGGAAATTGAGATCGAACATGTTCGCGGTTTGGAGAGTGGAACTGATCGAGATTATAAGCATGATATTGAGGATGATTAAAGATGGACGAGATTATCGTTTCAAGAGGCTCAGGGAAATCTGCACTTGCTTATATGATAGGATTACATAAGCTTTATAAATCTGAAAAGATAAGCAAAACAGACTATCTGTCAATGAGAGGTGCAGCTCTGGTCCTTATGTTTGGAGTATCTGAAGAAGATGCTTTGAAACAGATCGAGAAAGAGCTTGAGGAGGATTGAACTATATGGCCGCAATATTGTTCAGACCTGTTTGCAGTAAATGCGATAAACAGCTTCATCTGTTGATCGATTGCAAAGAAGAAGCAATCGCAATAGATAATGCTCCACAGTTTATGTATGACGAAGATTACCGCATTACACCCGAACGCTGTCCATACTGTGGAGAATATTTTACAAGTATTCAAATGCCAACATCAGTTCCATTCGATAATCGTTTGCCGTTGCTATCAGAAAGGATGACTGATAATGAAACTGTTTGATTTGCAAGCATGGTGGCCAGAAACCTCTGTTGGCTGTACAACGCATTATGATGTTATATTCAATAATGAATGTACCGTTCAAGAGTTTATCGATGAAGTTCTAAAGCATGGTAAATGGGGTTATGTATGTATTGGCAATTATTTTGATGGACCACAGATTGAATATCGTCACAACAAGATTGTTTCTGGTGTCTTTAGCACGGATATTCTTGATGCAAAAATTAAAAAAGCTGTCGCTCATGGCGGACAGGCGAGAATGGATTACATGCTGGATATTTTGACAGAAGAGCAAAAGCTTCGGAATGAATACACCCAAGCTCTGAAAGAAATAATACAACATGAGCATGAGATCGCCAAGCTAAAGAAGAAAGCACATGATCTTGAGGATCAGCTAGATTCCATTGACACTGCCAAAACCGAAAAACCTCATCTTGATAAAGATGGTTGTGTGTACTGGGACAGTGTGTTGAAGTAAGGAGGAGCATATTTATGAAAATTTACGACATGACGAAAGAAGATTTTGCCAATGTCCCCCGCCTTGATATTTGCTCTGATTGGAACATATTTGCACCGAATGGTCATCTTGAGTTCAAATCGTTTGTTGTCATCCCTATTGAGAACGAAAACGGAATGATCGAACTTCATGAGTCCGGATATGGTTGCATGGAATTCTGTCTGGTGAACTGTGATGACGAACCTATTGGCAAGGTTGGTGGAAGCTCTGATGTTGTCAATCTGGACGGAATTGGTGGTTATGGTGCTGATAATTGGACTTACAGAGCCCCAGGCATTCCAAGGATGATTCCTATTCATGGCTGGACGATTGATCTCCTTCCTTGTGGATATTTGAACGTTTGGACGAGAAGAATGCTGTTCCTTAATGATAGATTCGTCTGTTCCAACTTCGAAGTTTTCTCGGAAGATGAATGGAAATGAAGTATGATGGATAAAGAAGAAATCATCAGACGATTAAAAAAGATATCCAGGCATGCTGTTCATGTGGTCGGAGAACCGCCTTTAATATTAAGTCTTGATGATGGTATAGCACTGGATGAAGCGATTCGACTGCTGAAAGAGCAGGAACCGAAAAAAGTAATAATAGATATGTATGGGAATTATTGCCCTTGGTGTTCTACAGAAACAACCAGAGCAATGGGAGTACAGAAATTGCACTTAGGCACAAAGTTTTGCCCATATTGCGGGCAGGCGGTGAAGTGGGGGTGAAAATCAGCTATTGTGAGAAGTGCAAATGTTACGAGCGTAGAAAATGGAGTGATTATTACGCCCCGAAAAACTATCACCCAATTGGAATAAGCCACAGATATGGATATTGTAAATTGTATTGTATGCGATGCAGTGAAATCAAGCCGTACATTTGCAAAGAAAGATTGCTGATTAATGAGCAGGAAGGTCGAAGAAAATGATCACTCAGGCGGCGTGTCGCGTTATCATCCCAAACGTAGAAGATATACAAATTATTCCGCTTCACAGACATGGCGATATAGGAAAGATATTTGAAGCATTCGGGTTTAAACCGGGCGAATGCAAAATTATAGAGCAGGGTTTTATCGATAATCACGGTAACTTCTATAACAGACAGTCTGCCCTTAAACACGTGAATGAATGTGGTCAGCAATGTTTGCTTGGCAACTTCAATTCAGATGAATTATTTAGCGAAGATTTGTATTAAATAGGACCTTAGGTGAGCCGTTAAGCTGAACCCTGTTTGTATTCCGGAGTACGGCAGGACATGAGTGAAACAGATATGCAAGATGACGGTAAAGGCACTCACCACCATTTATAAGTCTTTTATAAGTCTTAGAATAAACAGAACTATTTAAGTAAGGAGATAAAATGAGTTATCATGTGTGGCCTGTAACAGGTTACGGATTAATCTACGAAAAGAACGAAAAAGTAAACGATATAGCATATTGGGAAAATGAAGAAGATGACGATATTTCTGAATATGATCTAATAGACTTCGGAGGAAATGTCGTTGACGAAGAATGCGATGGTGTTTATTCTTGTACTTGTGATTTGAAAACAGAACTGGATCCTATGGTTTGGTTCTCATGCAAGAAAGGCGTAACTCCATTTAAGGCGGCATATTCATCCTGGAAAGAAATGGCGCAGGAGTTTATCGACACATATTCGGAAAAACTCAAGCTGCAACCGATTGAAAATGAAAAATGGTGGCTGCTGCATCTTGGGTACATTGAATATACACAAGGGGGCTAATATGCGATATTGGGTCACTTTTAAAATTGAAGGAAGATACGTTGCTGTTGTTGATGCTGACAGCGTTGAAGAAGCTATTAACGAAGCCCACGATGAATATATTGATGCGGATTTCGGACCGCTTCAAGATATTGACGCTGAGCCTATCATCGCTCAGGATGAAAACGATTATTTTGTTTGGGAGAAACATTGACGAAAAATGCGGTGGCGGAATAGACAGCCATCACTCCTGCGGAGAGTAAATAAGGACGCGGCTCTCAAACAAGTACACCTGATAACAGGGGCGCAGGTCACGGCTGGTAAAGCCTGCAAGGCAATCGTAGACGCTATACCGGGTAGGATGAAGTGTTTGCGTCCCGGCATGTGAGACTTCTAATGGCAGCTTGGCTATGCTGCAACCATGTGAGGTGCAAATCCTCACCCGCATTTATAATCTGATACAGTCGCAGGAAACTGCGTTTGTATATGCATTCAGCCTGGATAATAGAAAGGAAGAAAAAAGATGAATAAACAGGAATTAATCGAAAAGGTAAACTCTAAAGTAAAGAATCCCATGACTCACGCCGACGCAGAACGGTTTGTGAACGCGTTCTGCGACGTCGTTAAAGACGCCCTTGTGGATGGAGATACCGTACAGCTTGTTGGTTTCGGCACGTTCGAAGTCCGGCAGCGCGAAGCACGCACCGGCCGCAATCCGCAGACGGGTGAAGAGATCGCTATCCCTGCCTGTAAGGTTCCTGCCTTTAAGCCTGGCAAGGCCTTCAAGGATGCTGTAAATAAGTAAGGATTATCAATAAAATAACGGCTGAATGTAAAAAATAACCCGCTGTAAAAAGCGGGTTTATAAGGTTGCATGTAAGCATTAATGTTGAGCTCAACACTTGACGCCTGAATCACGTAGTTGTATAGAAACGGAGGATAAAATCCATGATCGAATATACTTTAAAATTAAACAGCGAGCAGGCTAGCGTTGTTCTCCGCGCACTGGATTTGCTTAATCGAGTGATTATTAACCAACCCAGATATGTAACCGAAGTTACGATGGACGGGATGTTTGGAAAGCTTGATGTAGACGAATACTGCCGTCGCAGAGATCACGCAAATGAGTACATGAAGAAAGCCTTCGATACGATCTTTCAGGACTTAGACGATGTACGCAAAACACCTGAATGGTTTACATCTTATAATATTCTACAGGCATTGCGTTATCAAAAGCATCTGGCAGAGTCGCCAAACAGTAACGGTGTAGACAGCTACCCTCCGATGAATGTCGGAGGAAAGCCAGTCCCTGAATGTACATGGAGTAAATAAGATGACTGCAGAAGAAGCGCTGGAACTTAAAAACGGCAGCATGAAAAGAAAAGGTACATGGTTTAAGCTTCGACTTGCCTGGGCTTGCGGAAAGCTAAACATAGACATTGAGCATTCAGCCGAATGCGGTGATGCTTATTGTGAATATACTGCGTCAAGAAGTTTTGCAAAAGAATACTATCCAGTTATGGCAAAAATCTACGAAGACAGACATTTCTTTATAGCATACACAACTAAACACTTGGTAAATTCTTTCATTGTTGTCTGGGATTTCAACAGCCTGACACAGCATCAGAAATTTGCCTGGACAAACGGTCTTAAACCTATTGAAACTTCTATTGTTTATGACCATTACACAAAAGGATACAGACCGGAGCGATAAAAAAAGGGAGTTCTCATCTAAATTAGAGAACTCCCTTTTTTATTCCACTTTGCTAAATTCAGGGCTAATCCATCCGACTTGATTGTCCAGCCGAACGGCGTGCCAGCCGTTTTCGGCTGTTGCAACCCAATCGAAAGAACGCCCGGAATTAGCAAGAAAAATCCGTCCAAATTCCTTTCCGTTTCCGGTACGGATATTTACCCTGTCGTGTGTCACAACGACCTGTTTAGTTGATTTTTCCCCAACAAACTTGGCAAAATAAGATAAGCCGTAATCAGCTCTGCGTTTCTTCATAGTTTCGCTTATGTTTGCGGGCTTTTCGTACTTCAGCATAACAGCATTGGATGCCGTTTTAACATCGGTTGCCTGAGTTACAGCCATCCATACGGACTTATACTTTTCTGACATTTCCCAGATAAGATAACCAAGCTGAATTCTGAGATCTCCGACTGATCTGCCGGCTTTTTGAGCGTAGCTTAATAATCCTTCTTTGCGAGTCCAGCAACACCATTGAGCCAGCCCGTAAGCACAGCCGTCGTGAGCAAAGTCAATCAGGTTTGCATCCGCTTTTGCGGTATACTCGATATCCTTGCTTCCTGTAACTCTTTTAGGATTAAGGGAACTTTCGGCCATTAGGTTGCCCATGATGGCCGCAGTTCCGTAAGAATTATTTGTATACTTCTGGATGTAATCCCAGATATCTTTTTCAATTATCGACATAGTCTTTCACAGCCTTGTTGGTTTCCAGTATTTTCCGGAACTTCTCAAGCACTTCGTCTACCAGTTTGCTGAAGAAATCAAAAGATACAAACTTGACAAGATACGGAAATTTGCTAACAAACATATCGTAAACATAGCGCAGCTTCAGCTGGCCGGTACCGCCGCCAAGTTCCTTTTCTGCTTCTGCAACAGCATAAAGCAGCCATTCCTTCAGCTTGGCAATCTGAGTACCATGCGGGAGTTTGGCGAACTTGTAGATCAGGTAAGCAACAACAGCGATTGCTGCGATTCCGATAAGAATAATATACCAATTATCAGCAATAAACTTCATTTTCCTTCACTCCTTAATATTTTCCTTTTCCATCTCCGATTACGTCTAAGAATTTGGACATCATATACCAACCTTTTCGGCCGGCGCAGTTAACCTTAGACCATTCATCTCCGGGTTCAATGATTTCAGCCTCAGATCCTACATGAATCTTTTCCCATGTCTTGCAGGATGTGCTGGGATACTGCCGAAGCTTTACCGGCAGACCATTGTCCGAAACAATAATGGCTCTGCTTCCAGTCGTGGGAGTGTCTGGCGCAGGTTTCGGATTCGGTGCTGGCGAGGCTTCGTTGGAAGCCTGAGCCAGCACCGTCAGCCTTCCGTGATAACTCCATTTGCCGAGAGATGTGTCAACTTTTACAGTGGGGCTTGTCATATGAGTAATTCTCAGAGGATTTACAGAGGTTACAACTCCTACATGATAGTAATCCTTCATATCACCGTTGTAATATTTTCCACCTTGTCTGTATCTGGCGGGAAGATTCCATTTCGGATTACCTTGCTCGTATGCTTTGAGAACCGCTTCACCAACTTCCAGCTCGCTTGCAGAGTTAATCTTTTTTAAGTGTACAAACTCTCTTCTTGCGGCCCAGTTCGTGCCGTGAATCCCTGTCCATTTTAAGCCCATTCTACGGATAGCCCCAATGATAAGTCCGATACAGTCGCATGTGCCATCACTCCCATCTCCAGGTTGTTTATATGCCGGTCTGGATTTGTAGATAACATTTACTTTGTCCAGGAACTTTTCTATAACTTCTTTATAGGTCATCCGTTTTCACCTTCCTCCGACGATTCTTCCGATGTATCTTCCGATAAATCTTCGGATGAACTCTCTTCCGAATCTTTAGGTTTTCTTAAAGACAACTCTATTTTTGTTTTGTCGAGCAGGGTGAGTGCCATCTTTTCTGCGATACTATTGCGGGTATACGCAATTACATTTGTCAGCATTACAGCTGTAGCAATGACTGCCATATAAACGCAATATAGAGCAGCGCTTGGTTGAAATATGAAAATGGCAGATAGCCATGTCATGTAAAGAAACCAGAACGCAGAAGTCCATCGGGCCAGCAGCTTGCTGAATTGATTTCTTGGGTCTAGTCTTTTTGCCATGTCAATCACCTTATTCTAAGAAGTCGCCTTTGTTATTATGTTCGTCATAGACTCTTTTGATATAAGCAAAGTCGTGAACATAAACATCATTTTCCCAACCGTAATGTTCAACTAATTCCTGATAGATTTTGTTTTCTTTGAAGAGATTAGCAAAGTCTTCATGACTGTGTGGTTCACCTTTGCGACACTGCCGCGCAAAATTAAGAACATGATTCTTAATTCGCGCGGCAGCAAGCGAATCGATCTTTTCTTCATTTTGTTTTTGCATGTCGTCCAACGAATCAAATCGACCTTCTAAATCTGTAAACCTTTGTTCAAGCGTAGAAAGACAGCCTTTAACTGTGTCGCAGTTATTGTTAGATGCAACTCGCATTTCTTCAAGTTTTTTGTCAAGATCAGTTTTCATGCTCTCGACAATCTTCTTAAAAGACTGCGTTCGTTGTTCGTCTATTTTTCTGAAGGGCCAGGAAATAGCTTTCCACAGCCATCTCAGCGGATAGACTTTAACTTTGGATATTTCAAAAAACAGACAGAAAATAAAAATACCGATTCCAACAGACAGTGGAATGTTTGCTGAAATCCATTGACCAACCGGTTTTACAATGTCGTTCAAGTTAACCACTCCTTCTATGCAAATATAGCGTCAATTTCAGCGTCTGTTAACGCCGTATAAGTAGTGTCAGTCGGCGTCGTAAACACGAAGTTTGTACCGCCTGCACTGATTTCGTATTTCGAACTTGGCTGAAGATTTAATTGGCTGACCGCCACACTTGACGCTATAGATGTGATATGCACATGATCGCCTTCAGCGGCAGTTCCGGCTGTTGTTCCAAGTGATGGAAGTTTCCCGGACGAAACGGACACGTTGGTAACATGTCCTTTTCCGTCTGTGTCGACAGTAAGTCCTGTCACAACATCAATTCCCCATGCAGCCGTAGCACCGTCTGCGTTGGCGACGATTGCGGATTCGGCATCCGGGATTGGCGTGTAATGATTTGCCGCTGCTGTAACAGAAGTGTCCGTGTTTGGATTCTGCGGCAGCGACACATGCAGATCTACACCGCCTGTCGTGGCAATGGTAGATCGCGTTCCCCATGCAAGGGTTGTGTCGGAATCGATAAAACTGTATGTAGTATCCGGAAGAATAACCTGAGATGATATTCCATCTGATCCATTCAACTTCAGTATATGATCGTTTTCCTGATCCAGCGCTAATGAATAAGTTATATTTTCCGAAGGAATGCCAAGACTGGTAATGTCACTCTTCTGAACGGGTGACGTATTTGTTACATGTCCTTCTGAATTTGTTGTAATCTTATATAAACCAGATTCAAAAGCGGCGCCTTTCGCCAGAGCATGTTGATAAGCATCGTCTCCATAGTCTCCTCTGAAAGCAGTTGACGATGTTGTACCAAGCGCAAGCGATGCTGAAATTTCGAAATATTCAGAACCGCCCCATCTAAACGTCTTGTTTGTGTCAAGGTCAACATAAATCTTTCCGGATTCTCCGGAGACAGGGAACATTCCTCGATTAGTGAATTCTAAAACGTCGTCCACATAAGAAGGAAGTTGCGTGGCTGGCACATGACCGTTTTCGTCGAGTTCCGCAACGCCAAGCGCCTGTCCTTTAACGGAAGTGTCAAGCTTGTTGTTCAAAGCTGCCTGTGTTGCCGTACTTACAGGTTTATTTAAGTCGCTTGTGTTGTCTACGTTTTCAAGATGAACATCTAAAGGAATGAGAAGCATATCGTTTTTCAACGTAGTAGCAGTCACAACATCACTCGTTGTTCCGTTGATCGTTTTTGTTATTTTTTTTGAAACTGAATCATATTGAACGTCGGCTGTATTTGCATCAAGAGGCAATCGATCAAGTTTCTGTTTATCGGAAGAACTCATTGCTTTGTTAAAAATAGTAACCAAACTAAACCAACTCCTCTCTTTTGCAGTGGCGTAAAAGGTAAACCATGTTAATTTTATTTTTGAGAATAAGTTTGGTTTATTAATAATATTATTCTTCTTCTATTTCGTTCTCAATGGGTTTGATCCAGGCCTCATCCATGAAAATGATTTTGTTAAATAACTCTGTAATTCTTCAGCAATATTAAATCATCTCCTTTGTTATGAAATATAACTTAGAAAGGAATATAAAAATGTCAACACAAGATAAAGCTCTGCTTGTACACAAAGTCGAAAGCACACTGAAGCCAAGAATGTTTGCTAATTTACTGGAAGAAGCGATTGATAAAATACAGGATCATCTTAATGAATTTGATGTTACCCATATCGCGATCTTGCCGCCGAGCTGACTGAACCAGTAATGGAAAAGCCCGCTACAGTCCGTCACCCAATGGCCAACCCATTTCCCGCTATATTTGCAGCTGTTCTGGCGATCTGGATCGTCGGAGTACTTGCGCTCATACTCCCGCTGTTTTGCCTCGCTCCACATCTCATGCGAGCATCCGTAGATCTAACCCCATCCAAGCGAATCATAGAACTTGGCAATTAACGCAGCCGCTTTGATCATGCCTCCAGTCCTCCTTCTGACATTTTCATTATTGCAGGCTGCAGGCATAATTTCATCCCTGCTTTTGACAATTTTGCAGTAATTGGATGCTTTCTCAGCAAAATACAACTCGGAGAAGCATCAGCAAAATGTCAATGCCGATTGCTCCCACAACTGCTCCAATGCTTGCTATCACAACCAGCCTTAGTTCATGCATGACATCCTCCATTTCATGCGCTCAATGCGGCGGCTATGGCCTGAGTAATCTTGTTGTCAATGTAGAGCTTGGTATCAGCCTTGTAGGTTACGGATGTATCTCCAGTATCTGCCCAGATGTTGTTCTGTCCTAACATGGTGCTGATTTCGGTGGCAGTGACGGTGTAGGTGATGGGATTGGAGAGTTCGTAGACAATGTTTATAGGGTTGTCTGCGAGGTATTCCCTGAATGCAGTGCTTCTGCCAGATGCCGTACTAAGGTCTCCGCTTAATCTTGATGCGTTTATTGCAACATAGATTGATTGGTTATTGGAGTATCCGCAAATAGCTTCTTCTGTCGGGGTTGTTGGAATAATTGACAACCTGACTGGCAGAGTGTCGCACAACAGGTTGTACCCGGCTAATTTGCTTACAACATTGTACACGAAACGGATATATCCCGCACTGCTCGTCGCATCACTGTTCCAGTTCGCAACAGTTGCGAGGCTCATCTTCGCCCTATCCACCACCAGTTTCCCCGTCCCATCCTCATTGACGGTCAGCTCGCCACCATATACGGTTCCGGCTTCGGAGGGGAAGGTGATGTCGTAGGTCTGGCCGGAGTAGGGTTCGTAGGCGGTGGCGGTGGAGCCAAGTTCGAGTTGGATGTTGTAAATCTGATAATTCCCTCGCCCAGTTCCTGTGTGAACGGACGAATCGCAATAAGAATATACGTGGTTGCATTTGCCCTTGTTTGTCTCCGTTATAGTGAATATGGTGGAATCTTCATACACCTTTCCGACAGATGGCGAATTATCGGTTGTTGTCCTATAACTGCTCACAGGGACTTGAGAACCATTAACAATCGCGGTGACATAGAACGGTCCGTGTATAATCGTACCACTATCTGGAAGAGTTAGAACCGTTGCCTTATGGCTCAGCGTATAAGTTCCGACAGGAAGCGAATTAATGAGATCAACAAGCACGGCATAACTGCTACCCCAATACGTTGTTGGCGCGAGCAGTTCAACGCTTGACAGATTCTTCCCCGTCCTCGTCACATTCGCCCCTGTCCAGCCGGTGATGGGGCAGATGTTGGAGTAGGGTGTCCAAGAAGTAGCGGTGCTACCCTGTTCAAACTGATATTTATAATTGTCTGGAGTAATATCAACATTGTCCGATGTTCCGTAAATTAGCCGAACAAATTTAACATTGCTATTGGTAGTAATGTACTTGCCAGTATAATTGGGGAAACTACCATATCCTAAATACTGCTTATTTGCATCATATATGCATCCGTTTTTAACAACCAACGCATCTCCATCAAATGATGCACGATACTCAACGTTTGCTGTTATCGGGATATAATTCGTTCTTAGCCGATTAGTAGACGGTGCTTCAGTTCCGTCTGATGAAAAGTTTAACGTGCCTTGCTCGAGATAGGCTTTATTCTTCCCGCCCCCCGCAGGCCACGGGCTGTCATACCCGTGCAAGTCCTGCACAGGCTCAATCTTCACCGTCAGATCATCAACAGGCCGGGCGGCTCCATCCGGGAAACTGGCAACAGAACCGGATGCAGAGGAAATGATAACATCGGCTTCCAGACTGTCAACTCTCTGCTCCAATTCCGTAACTGCGCTCTTTAAATCAGAAATATCGTCCCCCACAACCTTTGCATCAGCAGCCGCGCCGCTCACCGTTAAGCTCTGATCGACAGCAACAGTTTGTCCGGTAGGAATGTTGTCATCAAGCCAGTTAGTAACAGCATTTTCTACATCTGTAGGTAAGACTGCGTTACCCCATACTGCGTGGCCGTTAGAGTCTGTCTGAAGGAATTTACCTGCTGCGACTGAAGTGGGTTTATCTATCTTATTGTTGTTAAGTTCATTTACAGCTACTGTTAAAGAACTTTTGTTTGTCGTAGAAAGATTGGTAATGTCACCAATTTTATCAATAAGTAGATCATACTGTGTAGTAGTAAGTTCTTCACCATTATCTTGTTCGGCAGCAGTAACAGATATTGTTGAACTGCCGAGAACATTATTACATTCTACTAAAACACTACCGTTGCTGATAGTTACAGCAATGGCATCAAGGAACGCATCAGGATTAGAGCACTCAATGTTTACAGCTTTCATCGATGCTCGAGCAAGAGGAATGGCTGTGCTGTGCGAATAAACTCCGGAGGCATTTGTCATGTTATCTAGAGTAAACTGATAAATTGAACTTCCTCCAGGTTCCCCCCATGTTCCGTCGCCTTTAAGATATTTTTCCGAATCCAAAGAGGTTGGAGCAGGAACTATCCCGGCAGATCCAGCCTGGGATGAATTTGCACCATTCATAGTCGGAAGATTTGTTAAAGGAACTTTTGAATCTGCGCCCAGCGGAGCAACTCCACTCGCTGCGCCTTTCTCTGTAACGTTCAGCTTTTCATCAAGTGCATCCTGTACGCCTTCAACAACAGCTTCGATTACATCGTTTGTCGGATATTGATTGAGCTTTTGGGCGAAATGTGCCAAACCATTTGCGTCCAGAAACTTCTTTACATAGGTGGTCTCATATGAATTCGGCATTTTCATTTCCCCTTTCTTGAGAAATAGGGACAGCCGGGTTGAGCGGCTGTCCCCTTAGATTAAGAATCGATTGCGTTGTTGGCTGCCGTAACCAGCGTATCAATCTCTGCGTTTGTAAGCGCCTGAATAGAAGTGTACACATCAGACGCGTATTGTTTTACGCCGTATACAGTTCCCATAGAAGCCGTATCTGTCGTAGTTCCAAGAACGGCGGCGGCAGCCCCGGCCGCGGCGAAAGCGGGGGGGGGC
>ODAI013505260.1_pt1 | contig 14472 bp, 9 predicted proteins | sample 1539321 | NCBI WGS metagenome assembly ODAI01 (sample SAMN02144231, study PRJEB22623) | gut metagenome | biome: sheep rumen | host: Ovis aries | place: New Zealand
CCGCCGCGAGTTTTTCCTTGCCGAGGTTGCGGCCCAGGTCGTTGGCCGCCCTGTCCTCGTCGTGGTTGGAAAGCTTGATGGCATCGATGAAGCCTGCCCGCTTGGATTTGTAGGAGTTGCGGAAGCCTATGATCGTAGATGCGAAATCGTTTCCTTTGGAACTGTTGATCCTGTCTTTCAGGGTCCACCAGTAACTGAAATCGAAAAGGGAGGGGAGACCTTCGTAATAGGGGGCTACCGTACTGGCCTCTTCGAAGGCTTCGCCCACCATGTAGATGTTGCCGTCTCCTCCCCGGGCCTGCCATGTGGCGTTGCAGTGGTCGTACCACTGGCGCAGGAAGGAAACGTTGGCGGCTGTCTGCTTGTTGTATATCCAAAGCACGGCATCGAGCCTGAATCCGTTCACACCCATGTCTATCCATTTGTCCGCACTGGTTGCGAGGGCCTGGAAGCAGGCGGAACTGCTCGCTGAAGAAGCGGGACCGTAGTTGAGGTCCGGCATGGAGGCGTCGAAGCTTGCAAAATAGCTGTATCCTCCGTTGTTGAAGGTGATGTTACCGGAGTTCTCTCCCTGGGCAAGGGTGAATGGCGTTCCGAAAACAATGCTGCCGGCCCCGGAAGGCGCACCCCATTTGTGGTTGCCCCACTGGTCCCTGTCCGTTTTGACAAGGAATCCCCAGCTGGTCCTGACGTCGAGGGTTATTTCGAAGATTCCGGTTGAGGTCTCATACAGGCCGACTGCGCCTTCATCGCCGATCCAGAGCCATTTGCTGGCCGATGGATTGGAATCCTCGGCCGGAGCCGTCGTCGCAGTCACCGTAATGGTTTTCTTGCTGCCGGTCCAGTCGAGTCGGAAATGGAGCCTTCCGTTAAAGCCCGCGATTTCATGCCATCCTCCCATCCCATGGGTGGATACCCCGCCATAGTTGTCAATCCTTCCGGAAGATTCGTCGGCCGCGGGATTTGAGGACAGGACGTAATAGTCTTTGTACGGGCTGCCCGCGGGGTTGCTGAGTACGTCAAGGAACCACTTTGTCCCGTTCCCGCTGTGGTTGAGGACATAGTCCATGTAGATGTCTATGCCTCGGGTGCCGGAGTTGCCGATCAGGTTCTTGAAATCTGTTTCGCTGCCGTAACGGCTGTCTATTGCTTCATAGTCATTGACGTCGTATCCGTGATAGGAAGAGGCGGACTGGATGGGGGAGAGCCAGATGGCTCCTGCCCCCAGTCCGTCGATGTAGTCAAGATGCTGCTCAATGCCTTTCAGGTCGCCCCAGCCGTTGCCGTCGCTGTCGGCGAAGGAATATGCCAGCAGCTGGTACGTGATCCCGGCCCTTTTGACCCCGTCCCATTCTTTCGGAGATGCCGAGAGGGTGACAGTCTCGGTGCGGACAGGGTCCTCCTGTCCGGCAATCTGTGTTACGGTCACGGTGGCTTTCGCTCCTCCGGCTCCGCTGAACGTGATTGCGGTGGATCTGGGTTCCGTGGTGTTGTTCGCTACGGCAGTGACCTGTACCGTTGCATTTCCGTTGCCGCTGTAGACGTCAGGACGGCACCAGCTGCCTCCACTTTCCACAGACACCGTCCATTTGCCGTTGCTGCTCACGCTCAGGTTCTGGGATGAAGTCTCGAAGGTGTTGAATGAAAGGGCGGAGGGAGAAACTGTGATGGACACTGTCTGCGGGGTAGGATCATCCTTCCCGCCGCCAGGGCCCCCGCATCCGGCCAGGAAAGCCGATGCCAGCGCTGCCAGAAAAACAAAATGCAGTCTTTTCATTTCATAAGTATATGAATAGCGCCCGGCCCCCGGGAGGGTCAGGCGCTATATTGAAAACAAATTACTGTGCAGTAACTTTCAGGAAAGGAGTGGCGCTTGCCATGTCGAGGACGATGGTGTAGGTGCCGGCGTTCCCGAGAGTCATGTTGCCTCCGTCGAGCGAGGTAAGTTCATTCATGTCGCCTCCGAGAGAGTAGTCCCATGAGCCGTTAAGGCGGACCTTGAACGCCTGTCCGTCTGCAGTGGTGGTGATGGTTCCGCTGTAGGTGTGGGTTTCCCTGTCGAAATCCATTACCACGTCGTCTCCCCATGAGTTGAACTCTCCTGTCAGGCCGACCTGGGTGACCTCTATGGCTTCAGCGGTGCCCGCTTCCATGTCTACCTTGAAGAACCAGGTTCCGTCGGGCAGGGTCATGTTGTTGCCGCCTCCGCTGACGATCGTCCAGCTCAAGCCATCCTCTCCGGTTGCAGTGGCGCCTGTCCAACTGCCGTTGTGGACGAACTTGAATCCGTCATTCATGCCGTACATGGTGACAGGGCCCTGGAATTTTCCGGAGAAGTCTCCCATGAGGGCGGGGTCGTCGGTGCCGTTCCAGGAATGGCCTGAATAGTCACCAGCGACAACGAGCCTGTTGCCCCACTTCGGAGCTTCGGAATCACCGGTCTTGGTGAGTACGGCATGGTAGGGAGTGTCGGAAATGAAGAGCTCGATGGTATAGACACCCGGTTCGGTATCGGTGATGTTGTCACCGTCCTGCACGAGTTCATCGAGGGTTCCGTAGCCGAGGTTGGCCGTCCAGTTGGAATCATCGTTCATCCTGAACTTCCACTGGCCGCCTGCGGGGATCTCCACATTCTCGATGGACCAGCTTCCTGATTCTGCATTGTAGGTGAGGAAGTAGTTCTCGTCAACACCCCAGCTCGTGAACGAACCGCAGATCTCCACGGTATTGATGGGGAGAACCTTGACGGTGAGGTTGGTGAGGTCGACGGTAACCCTGGCGAAGGTTACTTCGGTGGCTTCGCGGATATTGCCTCCGCCTTCAGCCATGTTGTAGGTAATCTCGCCACCCTCGCTGGTGTCCCCTTCGCTGTCGAGGCCCCACTCCGTGAAGCCTTCAGATGCCCAGCCGGGACCGGAGGTGACCTTGAATCCCCATTCTCCGCCGATGTTTACGAAACCCTGGTAGACTCCCTCGCCGTTGCCGGAAATGGTCACATCGGTACCCCAGCCGTTGTGGGAACCGCGAAGGTAAACCTTTTCGGGATACTCGAGGTTGATGAATTTGATCTTGTAGGGGTGGGAACTCATGTCGAGGCTGATCTTGTAGGAGCCCTCGAGGGAGTTGGTGTAGTCGCCTCCTCCTCCGTTGACGCCGTTGCTGTCGTCAATGGACCAGTCCCAGTCATTGTTGAGACGGAACTTGAATGCTCCGGGGGTGAGGGCGTCAACCTGGGTGGTGAACACGTTGGTCTCGGTGTCCCAGTCCATGGTTATCTCGTTCTCCCATCCTCCGACAGCCGTTCCGATGACGCCGACGCTGGAGATTGTGACCATCTTGATGGTCTTCGTCTTCATGTTGAGCATCACGACGTATCTGCCCGAAGGAACCGAAATATTGTCGGAAACTCCGACCGTGCCTTCCGCCTGGGTATAGGCGTCTTTCTCCGTGACGGTCACAGTGCCGCCGAAGTCTCCGCCCCAGTCGGGAACGATGCAGAATTTGAACTCTGTGTTCTCATCACGGGATCTCAGGTCGACGATGCCTTCATAGTAGCCCTTTATCGTGCCGGACTGCTTGATGGTAGGGGCCGAAGCCGGATCCCATGCCTGTGCCTGATGGCTGCCCGCCAGGTAGAGGACATCGGGGAAGGTAGTGGAATAGGTGGTTATGCTCATGACCTGCGAGGTGCCTTCAACCCCTCCGGGGAGGGATTCGCAGATCGCGAGGACCACGAACTGAACGTCAACGGCCGCCTCTTCCTCGCCGCCTGCGGCAACGATAGCCTCATTGAGGACGTCGACGGTGGCGGAATAGCTGGTTCCGGTAAGGCCTTCGGCCAGCAGCACGCCGTTGCCGGATTCGTCTCCGGATACCTTCACATACACGTTGTAAGTGACTTCTTCGCCGTAAACCAGCCTCGCAGGCTCCCATGTGATGAGGGACACCTCGGCCTGAGGGTCTGCCGGGTCGAGGACGGTTTCCTCAGCTACGAGGGAAACCGCGGGCGCTACTCCGTCTCCGTATGCGTATATGTTCACGGAGATGGTGTTGGACTGGTAAACTTCACCCTGGGATGTAACCCTCACGTAGAAAGACAGCGAGAAAGTGTCGTTTTCCGGCAGGTCGCTGAAGCTGGAGAGCACGAGGGAACGGAAATCCGCCTTGTCGCTCCTGTAACTGGTCAGCGGACCGTTGTAGATGGAAACCGCCACTTCGTTCCTCTCCATGAAGAGCTCGTAGTTCAGCCCGTCAGCGAGGTTGCGGTACTTGCTCCAGGTGAAGACGACATCTTCTCCTTTTGTGGATTCTGTCATCAGGATGTCGTTGTGCGCGGCCAGCTCTGGAGCCACCGGAGAGGTGGAGAAAGCGTCCTCGGACTCTGCCTTCTGGCAGGATGCGAATCCAGCCAGGATGAGGACGGCGGTCAGTATGCTAAAAATCTTTTTCATATCCGGCTAATCTTGTTTTTCCATTACTATGACCATGGGAGTCCTGTTCCCATGGATCTTCATGATATAGGTACCGGCTTCGGGGACCTTCATGTTGTCTCCGCCCTCGACCAGTTCATAGCCATTCTCAACGTCGTCGCTGGCCTTGGTGGCAGTGCCGAGTTTCTTGTCCCAGGCGTGGTTGAACCGGATGAGGAACTCATTGCCGCTGGAGAAAGTTATAGGACCGCCTGTCCAGATATTCTGAGCAAAGTCATAGACAAGGTCTACGTCCTTTTTCCATTCGGCGCTTTCGTCGAAACTTCCGATAAGGCTGATGGCACTGTAACCGTCGGCCTTGATGGTCTTGTCATTGAGGTTGACGGTAATCTGGTAGATCTCCTTGGCGGATTCTCCGAACTGGAAGTTCTTGTCTCCGTTCTCAGGGCAGTTCCAGGCGGGAGTCAGGCCGTCATAGCCCCAATAGTCGCCTGCCCAGGCCCTCTGTGTGAGGATCTTGAATCCCTGGTCCTGGCCGGGGGTGATGGTGCCTCCTGCGAGGTAATCGATGAGGACCTTGTAGGTCTTGGTACCGCCTCCCGTTTCCCAGAATTGAGGAGCGTTGGCGACATCCCAACCGTTCTGGAACTGTCCGCAGATGTAGATGAAGTTGAGCTTGGCCTTGAATGTCTGCACGTTGAAACTCACCGTATTGGATGATTTGACGGATTCAAGCGTGGTATTGGCCACCTTCGCTTCGAGGTAGGCGGAGATGTCAGCCGCATCATTGGCCTTGATTCCCAGTGAGTTGACAGCAATGCCGTTGATGTCGGACTTGGTCAGGGTCAGGGAGTTGGTAAAGGAAGTTCCAAGCAGGGCGGTCTTGTCTTCGTAGGTGGCGTACAGGCTGTACAGGATCTGCACGGGAACCCCGAATGAGGCTTCGGACCAGAGGAAAGTCACCTGTTCGTTGCTGTTGTTGTTGTCGATGAAGATATCGGCCATGTCCTCCAGCACGGGAACGCTGTAGGCGGCAGGGGAGCTGAGTTCGGTCTTGTCCACGTCGATTTGGCATGAGCAGACCAGCGCAAGAGCCGCCAGTGCGATGAATATTTTGTTTTTCATGCTGTGTATCATATTAATATCCAATGTTCTGGGTCATCTTCTCATTGGCGTCGATGTCAGACTCCAACAAGGGGAATAGTGTACGGTAGGCGGGAAGGTTCACCTTTCCGTCGGCAACTCCGCCCTTGCAGGGCCAGGGGAAGGACATCGAGGTGAAGTACCCGTAACGGATGAGGTCGGTGCGGCGGTGGCCTTCGAGCATGAGTTCGCGGGCCCTTTCGTCGAGCAGCCAGTCGAGGGTGAGTTCCTCGTCGGCAGGCATGTCGACGCCTGCACGGTCGCGGAGTTCCTTGATATAACCCTTGGCCTGGGAAGAACTCACGAGGCCGCCGTTCTGCCTGGCATCGGCTTCAGCATAGATGAGATACATTTCCGCGAGACGGAAGATAGGGAAGTCCATCGAGGAGAAGGACTGGTCGTTGAGGCGTCCGTCGCTGTAGCGTCCGCTGAACTTCCAGCACCTCCAGCCGGTCTCGGTCCTGGTGTTGTCGAAAACAGGCTCTCCCTGGTTGTAGAAGAAGGCCCTCTTGTCTGAAGCCTCCCTGTCGTAGCCGAGGCTGCCGTCGGGGTTGTCCCAGGTGACATTGCTCAGGTGGAAACGCTCCACGTACTCGTTGGGGCAATGGTATCCGTTCCATTCCTCAGGAACTATGGCGCCGTCCCTGTAACCGAGGAGATTGGCGACAGTGGCGCGGGAAGAGTCGAAGAACGCGGAGGCGAGGGTGGTTGTACCTCCCCAGCTCTGGGCGTGATCCTTGTCATATTCGATTCCGAAGATGAATTCTTCAGCCGCTGCTCCGGTTTCGGTGTTGTCCTGCATGAAGAGCTCTTCATACACGGGGTGGATGCGGTAACCCATGGAAATGACGTTGGAAGCCATTGTCTGGGCGTCGCTCCAGCGTGCAGTGCCGGTGTAGACCTCTGCATTGAGGTACATGCGTGCGAGAAGGGCGGCCACCGACCCCTGAGTGGGACGAGGATATTCGACTTCACCCTTCTTGGGCATGTCGCTCGTGCTGCTCAGGAGGTCGAGGCATTCGGTCTCGATCCATTTGAAAAGCTCAGCCCTCTGGATCTGGTCGGGGAGGGAACCGTCGGTGATGTTCTCCGCGGTAGGGAAGGGAGGATTGCCGTAGAGGTCCATCAGATAGTAGAAGAACAGAGCCCTGTGGAAACGGGCTTCTGCCCTGTATCCATGGATCGTTTCCTTCATGGAACCGTGTCCGCGGTCGTCCAGCTTTTCATCCTCGGTCTGGAGAAGGAACTCGTTTACGAGGGCGATGCCCTTGAGAAGGCGGGTGTATGCGATGCCCGCGCCTGCATTGGAACTGGTCCAGTTGCTGTTGCAGAGGTCAGGGACATAGGAGTCTGAAGTCCACACGCACTTGAAGGTGTCGGCAGTCATCTCCTGGAGGTTTAGAACCTGGCGGAGAAGCTCGCTCTGGCCGGCGTCGGGGGCGGTGATGTCAGCGGTGCCCGGGTCGGTCTGGCTGACGAACGCCCAGTAGGCGTTGATGTAGGCGAGACCTTGGAGATAGCTGTCACTGTTGACGTAGGCCGTCTCGGAAGTGTTGTCCGTCTCGTTGAGGGGCATGGTATCAAGGTCTCCAAGGCAGGAAACCGCAGCGAAGGCGGCAGCCGCCATGATGAGTAATCTGTATAATGTCTTCATTTTCCGTCTATGTTAGAAGTTGATGTTCAGGCGTACGGTGTAGAGACGGGGGCGGGGGACGATGTTGTTGTCCACTCCGTCATTGATGTTGGCAGTGGAGTAGAGCTCCGGGTCGAGTCCGGTGTACTTTGTCCAGATGCAGACGTTCTGCACGGAAGCAGCCACACGGAGGGATTCGGCGAATCTCTTGAGCCTGAATGTGTAACCGAGGTTGATGTCGTCGATCTTGAGGAAGGACGCATCCTCGATCCACATGTCGGAGTACTGCTGGTAGTCATTGCTGGGGCTCGTCCATCCGTTGATGAGGAACTTGGAGCTGAGGTTGTTGATGTAGCCCTTGCTGGCGTCATCGCTGTTGGAGGAGCTGTAGCCCTTGCGGATATTGTTGATGGCGTAATTGCCTACTGATCCGTGGGCGTTGACGCTGAAATCCCAGTTCTTGTAAGCCAGACGTGTGTTGAGTCCGAAGTACATCCAGGGATTGGGGCTGTATCCGGTCACGTAGCGGTCGGAAGGAGAGATCTCACCGTCTCCGTTGCGGTCGACGAGGCCGTTCTGGACTGGATTGCCGTTGGAATCATAGAGCTGCTCGTAGAGGTAGAACACGTTGGGGGCGAATCCCACCCTGTGGAGGGCGGAATAGCCGTCGGTTCCTCCAAGCCTGGAGCCGGTCTCTACTCCCTTGTAATTGGCGGAGTTACCTGCGGTCAGCTTAGTGATCTCGGTATTCTGGAAAGTGACGTTGCCTCCGATGCTCCAGTGCCAGTCCTTGGTCTCGACGGGAATAAAGTTCAGGGAGACCTCGATACCCTTGTTGACAAGGGTTCCGATGTTCTGGATCAGGTAGTTGGTGAAGTTGCTTCCCATGGGGACCGCAACGCTGTTCAGGAGGTCGGTCGTTTCACGCCAGTAGCCTTCAACGGTGCCGGTGATGCGGTCTGATGCGAATCCGAAGTCGAGACCTGCATTCCACGTGGTCGTTGTCTCCCATTTGATCTTGGGATTGTATCCCTGGGGGCTCAGGGTGTTTACGTTCGTTCCTCCCATGTTGTACATCATCCTGGGATCCGCGGCTGCATAGTAGCGTGCCATGTACTGGTAATAGTCGTCGCCGATGTCCTGCTGTCCGGTTTGTCCCCAGCCCAGTCGGATCTTGAGGGCGCTGACTGCGCGGGAGTTCGCGAGGAAGTTTTCATTCTTCACGTTCCATGCGAAGGCGGCCGACGGGAAGAGTCCCCAGCGGTTGCTGCTGGAGAAGCGGGAGGTGGCGTCGTCACGCAGCGTGAACGTGAAGAGATACCTGCTCTTCCAGGAATAGTTGAGACGTCCGAAGAAGGAAATAAGGTAGTATTCCCTCGCGCTGTCGGGGTTGTCCTTATATATGTTGCCGCTCTCGAAGACATTCTCCATGTTGTAGTAGTCGGTGCCTTCCCAGCGATAATAGTTGTGCTGCCATGAATAACCGGCCATCACGTCGAGGTTCGAGTGCTTGAAATCATGGTTGTAGTCGGCGTAGAACTCGAGGAGGGTGTTGCGGCTGATGTTCTTGCTCTTGTTGGAGTAATCGCCGCTTGTGGCAGCCATCCTGTCGGAGACGTAGGAACCGAGATTGCGGTAGTACTGGCTGAATGATTCCGCCATGTCATAACCGAGGTTGAGGTTGAACCTAAGGTCCTCGAAGCCGTGGATGCGGTAGTCCAGCTGGAGGTTGCCGATGGAACGGATGGCATTGCCCGTGCTGTGTGCGTCATAGAGCATCGAGACGGGGTTGTAGGAGGAGAGGGTGTTCGCTGATCCTGCCGCGTTGTACCAGTTCCAGTATGAACCGTCGGCGTTCTTGACCGGCTTGGTGGGATCGAAGGCAAGGGCGTTGCCCACTGCGCCGGTGTCGCCCCAATTGTATATAGAGTTGATACCCTTGAGGTTGAGGTTGACGCTGAGGTGATCGTCAAAGAATTTGGGAGCAAGGCTCAGGTCCATGTTCACCCTGGTGGCGTCTCCCACTTTGAGGGTTCCCTGATCGTAGTTGTATCCGAGGCTGAAGCGGGTGGGAATGACCTTGCCGGCGGTAACGCTCAGGTTGTGGTCGGTTCCGATGCCGAGACGGTAGATTTCCTTCTGCCAGTCGGTGTCGTCGGTGCCGAGGAGGGCGGCCTTTTCAGGGAAGACGGTGTTGATGTAGTTGGAGAATTCTCCGGCTCCCATCATGTCGATGGTGCGGTAATTCTGCTTCACCGAGAAGCTTCCGTTGTAGCTGACCTTGACCTTGTCGCTCCTGCTGCCTTTCTTGGTGGTGATGATGATGACACCGTTGCTTGCGCGGGAACCGTAGATGGCCGTAGCTGAAGCGTCCTTGAGGATAGAGAAACTTTCGATGTTGTTGGGGTTGATAGATGCAAGGGGATCGCCCATGAAGGCGCCTCCTTCCTTGGTGACGGGGACTCCGTCGATGACGATGAGAGGGTCGTTGCTTGCGGTAAGTGAGGAACCGCCCCTGATCCTGAATACGGAGGAAGCTCCGGGCTCACCGGAAGCAGGGGTGATGTTCAGTCCGGAAACCTTACCCACGAGGGCCTGTGCGGGGCTGACGATTGCTCCGCGGTTGATTTCGTCGGCATTGACGGCAGCGACGGATCCGGTCATGTCACTCTTCTTCACGGTGCCGTAGCCGATGACTACCACCTCGTCGAGGAATTCATTGTCCTCGGAAAGGAGGATGTTCTGCGGCACTTCCGAAGCCTTGTACGACACGGAAGAATAGCCGATGCAGCTGACCGTCACCATGGCGTCGGGAGAAGCCACTGTGAGGGAGAAGTTGCCGTCGTAGTCCGTGACCGTGCCGTTGGTGGTGCCTGTCTCGATGACAGTCGCTCCGACTACCGGTCCCAGCTGGTCGGCAATGCTGCCCTTGACCTCATATCCGCCTTGGGCGGACACATTAGCGGACAGTGCCATTGCCATGGCTATGCCGCCGAGGATACTTAGGATTCTTTTCATTTACAAATCAGCTTAGTTAATATTAAATACAGTTATATCGAAATTACTTTTCCATCTTTATTATTCCCACTGCGCAGGCGCCCAGGGCCAGAAGTATTCCTGCAACGACCAGCATGCCCGCCTGGGCTCCTCCTGTCAGTCTGAGAACAGCTCCGCCGATGGCGGCTGCAATGATCTGCGGGAGGCAGATGGTGCAGTTGAAGAGACCGAGATAGCTGCCCATGTTCTCTCCGTGGAGGGAGTTGGTGAGGAGGGTAAAGGGGAGGGCCAGCATTGCCGCCCAGGCCGCTCCTATCAGGAGATAGGGGATGAAAAGGAGATACTGGTTATGGATGAAGGCGATTGAAATGAACCCGGCCGCGCCGAGGAGCAGGCTCACGGTGTAAGCGAGTTTCAAGGAACGGAAACGTGGGATTGCAATGGCCCAGAGGATCGAGCCTACCGCCTGGACGGCAAAGACAACCCCGACCCAGTTGCCTGCGGCCTGATATCCGGCCGATGCGGTGTCGGTGGTATCCCAGCAAAGCGATGCGATCGCTCCGTTGCTGTATGTCCACATGTACATGAAGGCGGCCCAGCAGAAGAACTGTACGAGGCCGACAGTCCAGAATGTCGACGGAGCGTGCAGGAGAAGCTTCAGAAGACCTTCACCCTGCTTCTTTTCGGCTGCGGCGGGGGCAATTCCGTGAAACTCCGCATATTCCTTTGGAGGGAACTCCTTGACCTTAAAGAATGTGAACAATACGCAAAGGATCAGGATGGCGGCTCCGCAGTAGAAGCTCCACACCACCGAGGGAGGGACGACGCCTTTGGGGGCGGTGTTGGCGATCCCTATCCATGTGAAGAATATCGGCAGGAGATATCCCACAAGTGAGCCTGCATTGCAGAGCAGGGACTGGATCGAATAGGCTTCCGCCTTCTGCTCTTCGCTCACCATGTCTCCCACCATCATCTTGAACGGCTGCATGGCCACATTGATGGAAGTGTCGAGGAAGATGAGGCTGAACAGGCCGAACCACATGGCTCCGTTGAGGCCGAGGAGAAGCCTGCTACCCAGGTTCAGGCTTCCGGCATTGGGGAGGAAGAGCATCACCAGCACGGCGACTATCGCTCCGCCGAGAAGATATGGCTTGCGGCGTCCGAGCCGGCACCATGTGCGGTCGGAATACTTGCCTACGAGGGGCTGGACGATCATTCCCATGAGGGGGGGAAGGATCCAGAAAAAACTCAGCTGGTGCGGATCCGCGCCAAGTGTGGCGAAGATACGGCTGATGCCTGCGCTCTGGAGGGCGTATGCTATCTGAACGCCGAAGAACCCGAAACTCAGGTCCCACATCTGCCTGAAGGATAGTTTTCTTTGTGTCATTATCGTGGTTTGAACGTTCAAATTTAGCCGAATATATTTGAAATAGGTGTTTATCGGGGATGAACTGCCGGATTTTAAGGATGAACGGTAGATGTATTGTCATTTTTTATTAAATTCGCAGATAACGTATATGAAATGAAGCGGATGCGATATTCAGCCGATATGTATATAATCCTGGGATTTGCCGTCCTGCATGCCCTCGTGTGCCTGGGATGCCGTCTCGCAGGACTTCCCGACGAGGTTATGCTTACCCTCCTCACCATGCTCATGGTGGTCGTCATCTTCCTCCGCAGGCAGGTGTCGGTGCTTTTCATGGCCGGTGCAATCGCTGCCGTGAATATAGTCGGTTACTTTCTCGGGATGGCGTCGGCCTTCCTGTTCGGGAAGGCCTTCAGCTCCCCCCTTGTGATATATCCGGCATCCACATTCTTCAGTACCCTCGTCATCGGCGCTTCAATGCTTTGGGCCGAGGCCGCCTTCCCGAACAGGAAAACGCGGAACCTGTCAGCAAGCAGGCAGTTGCTGTGGCTTCTGGCTGCCTTCGCCGTCATCATAGCGGTAAGGCTCGCCATCATGTTGGGAACAGGTGAAGGATTCGCCGACAGGAAAGACACCCTTACCGTGGTCCTTAACTATTTTTTTACCCTCGCTGTGGTCGTCATAGTCACCGTGTCAGCCATAGGTTATCAGGAAAGGGCCAGGGAGGCATCCAGGGATGCGGAGCAGGCCAGGTGGAGGTACAGGAGGCTAATGCAGCAGGTGGATCCCCATTTCCTGTTCAACAGCCTGAACGTGCTTGACTGCCTGATCAGCGAGCAGTCGCGCCAGGCCGCAAGCTCCTATACCCACCGCCTCGCCGCCATATATCGCTACATGCTGGACATCGAGGATGCCGAGACCGTGAACCTCAGGGCCGAGATGGATTTCGTCGAAAAATACGTAGACCTCCTGAGGGTCCGCTTCCCCAAGGGTTTCGAGGTCGAGGTGGACATCCCGGAGGAGGATATGGGACTCCTGGTCGTTCCGTGCTGCATACAGCTCCTGATTGAGAACGCTACCAAGCACAATGCCGTCCGTCCTGCGGACCCGCTTCACATAAGCATAAGTTCGGACGGCAGGACCATAACAGTCCGCAACGACATCCACCCGAGGATGACCAGCTCGTCCGTTGAAGGTACCGGGCTGGGCCTTAAGTATATACGCCAGCAATACATGGATATAGCTTCCCGCGATATAGACATATGTGAGCAAGAGACGGTATTTTCGGTGACCCTGCCGCTTTTGGGCGGGAGGTATCCCAACGCATCATAAAGAATCTCCTGTGGATCATGAAAGCCTTGATAGTTGAAGACGAATTGATGGCCCAGCTCCAGCTGAAGCGGCTGCTGGGGGAATCTTTTCCCGACATTGAAGTTGTAGCCTGTGCCGATTCTGTGGCACAGACCGTGGAATACCTGGAGGGCGGGCCTTCCATTGACATGATTTTCATGGATGTAGAGCTTTCCGACGGGGATTGTTTCGAGATCTACCGTCGTTGCAGCATCGATGTTCCGGTCATAATGACGACGGCCTACGACTCCTATGCCGTGAAGGCCTTCGAAACCGGCGGCATCGACTATCTTCTCAAACCGATCGAACCGGATGCCCTGAAAAGGGCCGTAACGAGGGTCCGCCAGAGAAGGGCCCAGGGGGTCCCCGTTGCTGCTCCGGGTCCCGATCCGGGCCAGGCCTACCGCGAGAGGCTCACCGTGAAGATTGGCAACAGGCTCCTTCCGATTCCATGCTCCGACATGGCATTCATCACTTCCGAAGACAAGTACAATTACCTCACCCTTCTTACTGGAGAAAAGTATCTGGTGGACTTTACGTTGGATGTGCTGGCGGACCAACTTCCTCCGGACATGTTTTTCAAGGTATCCCGGGGAGGCATTGTTTCCAGGAAGGCTATCCTGGAGGTCGTTCGCAGGGGAGGACGTCTCATTTTAAGGTGTCTCCCTGAAAAGGAAGGGCTTAGGCCGTTCAGCGATCGCTGGAACAACCTTACCGTCGCAAGGGCCCGGGTGAAACCCTTCCTGGCCTGGCTGGGATGATATTTTATTGAAAATAGAAGTCCTGCAAATAAAATGAATAGAAGAGTTTTCCTTGTTGCAATCCTGTCCCTCGCTGTCGGTCTGGTTTATGCCCAGGACAGGCCGCTCGGCCATGGCATCGCCGCCATTGACTGGCAGTGGATGCTGGACTTTGCCGCCCCTTATCTGGAAAGATAGAGGGCTCCTGTTCCTAAAGGCCTGAGGCCAGCATGGCTTCACAACCTTCCAGGATGTCCTGGAAGGTTGTTTCGAAATCTCCCGTGTACCAGGGATCCGCGACGTCGCGCCCGGTCCCGGTATAGGACATTAGCAGATGTATCTTCCCTTCACGGTCTTCAGGGATTATCCTCCTGATAAGGCGGAGGTTGGATGAATCCATGCAGATGATCCGGTCGAACCGTCCGTAATCCGCGGCAGTAATCTGTCGGGCCCTCTTTCCTTGGTCGAACCATACTCCGTGCTGGCCCAGGCAGTGTGTGGCGGGCGGATAGATCGGGTTGCCAAGTTCCTCAGCCGAAACGGCGGCGGATTCGACATGATACCTGTCTTCAAGCCCCCTGGCCTTGATCAGGGCCTTGAAAATGAATTCCGCCATGGGACTCCTGCAAATATTTCCGTGGCACGCGAAGAGTATGCTCTTCATATCCTTATTTCATGAATACCTTTCCGGCATCCCAGGCCTTGCCTACGACTTCACCAAGGGCGCGGTAACACATTCCGGCGGCATCGAAGACAATTGGTTTGAGCAGGGCCAGGTCGATCTGTCCGTTTTCGTTAAGGATGCTCTGGTCC
>ODAI014239945.1_pt1 | contig 14472 bp, 12 predicted proteins | sample 1539321 | NCBI WGS metagenome assembly ODAI01 (sample SAMN02144231, study PRJEB22623) | gut metagenome | biome: sheep rumen | host: Ovis aries | place: New Zealand
ATCACTTGACGCAGATGACCCTGAAGAAGAGATAGCCGAAGAACGCCGTCTGTGCTATGTAGCCATCACAAGAGCCAAGGATCATCTCTACTTAAGCTCGGCCATCACCAGGATGATGCACGGAAACCTCGCATTCAATGCTCCTTCAAGATTTATCCGGGAGATCCCGAGACATCTGATGAGTGTAAAGGGTGCTGTCGGAAGGCAGAATACCTTAAGCGGCAATGCAGCCTTTGCAGGAAGTATGCGCTACCGCGGGAATGACACCCAGTATACAAAAAACGGCAGCTTCGGCGAGCACAGCCGTGCCTTTAGAGAAAAAGACGCCGGACATTATAATCCCAAAGTCACACTTAACAACAATCCGTACCTCAGCTTACCTCAGAAAGGTATAAGTGCTCCTGTACAGGACATGGCTTCTTTGGGATATGCAGTCGGCGACCGTGTAAAGCATATCAAATTCGGTACCGGCACAGTCACCGATATCACGAAAGGCGACAGGGATTACGAAGTAACAGTCGATTTTCCCGCAGGGACCAAAAAAATGCTTGCATCATTTGCAAAGTTAAAAAAAGCAGAGGATTAACCCTCTGCTTTTTCTTCTATAACACAATCCTGAGCGTCCTGCGGTTCATCGCTGTTCTTCCGTGCCTTAGCCACTCTGCCGAAATACAGATGTGCTATCAGCGTGAATACACCCGTAACCAAAGCAAACAGGTAATAAGTGATACCGCGGTTGAGCAGCAGTCCTGCGGATACCATGCTTCCGAATACCATGGTCTGCAGTCTCACAAATACTATCTCGTTCACTCCCGAAGCACCCGGTATCGGCAGGATATCGACCGCCAATGAAAGCACTATCTGAAGTGATATAACATCGACCAGCTTGCAGTCATTTACATGAAGCGCTCTAGCCACACAGAATGTGACCGCAAAATATGCAACTCTCTGCACTATCGTGATAAATGCCATCTTTACCATGACATGCTTGTTTTTCTTCAAGAAATCCGAAGCCGCCTCATACTGCTTGATAGAATTCTCGGCCTTTTCGCTTAATTTATCGGGATGCTTGACAATTTTGAGCTTTGCGCCGATCTTGATAGCCGTCTCCACAATCCATGAAGCAAACGCAGGCTTAAGCACACATATAAGCAGGAAAGATCCGAATGCCAGCTGGCATACTATACCGATTACGAAAAATACTATAACATCGCTTATGGCTCCGCCGACCAGTGCCGGATTAAGTATAAGTGCCGTAAAGAACATTATGACCAGCACAAGCTTATACACCAGCGTCACGAGCATACAGCAAAGCGTCGATACGAACGCATTAACTCCCAGCTTTGTCATATAGATGATCTGGAGGGGCTGTCCGCCCGATGCTCCGGGAGTGATCTGGCTGAAAAAGAATCCTATGTTGGAGAGAAGTATGCATTTTACCATGCTCACTTTCTGCTTCATACCCTTAAACAGCATCCTGAACTGTACGGACTCCCCGCACAGGAACACTACCATCAACAGTCCTGCTATTCCCAGCCATCTGCAATCGGCTTCTTTTATCTGATTAAAAATCTGTTTCGGTTCATTATCTTTAAATAATAAATGTAAAGTAAGTACTGTGATGCCCAGTATCAGTAAGATGTTCAGGGCATACTTCAAAAACTTCTTAAGTGTCTGGTTCACCGACAATCCTCCTATTACAAACTAAATCGCAAACCTCAAATAGTATATCTGTTTTGTGTTTTCTTGTCAACCTTAAATAAAAAAAGCAAAAAATCCCCTATTCATAATTTTTTAACTTTACATTTTGGTGTTTTCATCGTATAATACTATCTGATGATTTGACTGAGCTTATCAGTCAAAATTGAAAGGAGAAGCAAGATGAAGAAATTCTTAAAGTTTGTTGTTGGTGCAGCAGGTGCTGCAGCTGCCGGCTTCGGTGCATATTGTGCATATAAGAAGCTCACCGGTAAGGATGAAGCTGATGACGATTTCGATGATGATATTGATGACTTCGATCTGGATGAAGAGAATGAGGATGAATCACCCGAATATGTTTCTCTTAACATCAAGCCCGAGGATGCTGCCGACGAAGTTAAGGATGCTCTCGATGACGCCAAGGAAGCGGCCGAGGATGCTGCAGAAGACATCAAGGACGCATTTAACTAAACCTTTATACCAACAAAAAAAGAGTCTTGCGACTCTTTTTTTATTGCTGTTTATTGCTTTGTTCCTGTTTAAGATCAAGTCTTATCAGGCCAGTTAACCTCATAATAGGTACATGCTGAAGCAAGCCTGATATCCGTACCCTTAACCTTGCTCATGTTCTCTCCGGCGAATCTGACGTATATCTTACTGCCGCCAGGAGCGCCCGAAGCACTGAATGTGAGTGTTTTCTTAGAGCTCTTAACGGTCTTCCATACCGCTTTTTTCTCATCAAAGGCATATCCCTTCTTAATGATGCAGTACTCTATGGGAAGTTCGGTAGAAGCCCCCGGGAAGGAGATCTTCAGTTTTTTATTGTCGTTTGTGAATATAACATCACCGCTCTCCCCTATCACAGGAGCGGGATTCTGTCCCGGTACAAAAAGCGTCGTGCTCTTAGATGCAGCCTTTTTATCCGTGGCATAGAATCTGAATCTGATCTTTACATCCTCGCCCTTTTTGCCACCCGTAGAGAAAACCTCGGGAATCAGAGTATCAAGATCCATATTCTTAGAACAGCTTATCCATTTTTTCTGCTTGCTGTCATAGTACTCCCATGAATCCTTGGTATTTACCGTACGTTTTTTCAGATCAAACTGGATAAGAGGCGCCTCAGCCTGTTTGGGTATAGTGACCTTCACCTCGTTGCTCAGCCTCTCGCCGGGATTTTTATCATCGGTACCGGTCTTCTGTATACAGCAGAATATAAGCTTGCAGCCCTTAAATCGTAGCGTCTCTATGGTCTTAAGGAAAGCCTTGTAGCTTGCCGAACTCTTGTCGAACGATACCTCGGTCCAGTTATAATCGGAAGTCTTTCTCCACATGAATTTCTCGCAGCTTCCGTATCCGTCAAAATCAAAGTCTATAGCTATCTTATCAAACTTGACCTTAAAAACGGTGATCATCTTAGGGATGGTAACATCCACGGCGGTCTCATCTTTATTTCCTTTAAAGTAAAGTTTCACATCACTTTTCGGATCCACCCACGATATATCCATCTCGATATATTCACCTTCGGAACCGTTCTTTATCTCGCCGTCTGCCTCCAGCCAGTTTTTCCTGCCGTTGGTAGAAAAATACACTATACCGTTTCCGTTCTTAAATACCTGTAAAGTAAGGTCATCATAATCTATTTTACCTATGGTGACCGGTTTTTCCCCACCTGCTGCCTGTACGGTTTTTAATCCCGAAGTAAGCAAAAAGACCACCGTTATAACCAGAACAGCTGTGCAGCATGAAAATATTCTCTTTATCATATCTTTTTCATACCTCCTGATATAGTATAATGCTTAACTGTCCTAGTACTCAACAGTTGTGAATTTTTTATATGTGGAAGCAAGTGCATATCCGCTTATACCAAGCTTTCTTATCGACTTCTTCCTTACATATATGATGCTTCCCTCAGTTGCGTTGTTCTTTTCCTTTTCAACGGTAAAAGCTCTCTTATCCGTAACGGTAACCCAGTGTATCTCGTTAAAGCTGTCTATCGTTACGCCCTCTTTTTGGTCTTTTGCATTTATAATGCAGTATTCATAAGGTACCGAATAGCTTGCTTTCTCAAAGGTCAGCATAAAACCCGATCCGTCTTCTTTATACTCTATTTTTACGCTTTTCAGTTCTTCATCGGTAAGCCTTGTCTGTCCCGGTATAAAGACGGTGGTAGTGTTCGACATCTGTTTCTTTGCGGTAGCGGGAACCCTGAACTGTATCCCCACTGTCTCGCCGTCCTTTGACGCATCTGCCAATGCCTTCGGTGCCAGATCCTTTATAAGCACATCGCTTCCTACAGGTACCTTTTTCCATTTTTCTCCGTCAAGTACCTTTCCGTCCTCGTCACAGAATCTGTACTCAAGTCCTTTATCAAGCTTAAAGGTAAGCTTCTCGTCATCTATCGCAACCTTAGGAGCCGCTGTCTTATGCTTTATGGCTACGGATACTTCTTTTCCGGGACGAAGGCCTGCGGATGTCCCGTCTCCTTTTACGGGAGCGGTCCTGAATACGAGTGTGGCGCCCTTACTTACCAAGCCTTCAAGTGTTTTGGAAAAGGCAGTCTTATTATATGTCTTCCACTTTGTCGAATTCTTTTTTCTCCACTGTATCGTACGTCCGTTATCACCTGTGATATCAAGTACGCCTGCAGCTGCTGTATATGTGACTTTAAGCGTTTTTTCCTGCTTCGGTATCTTCACTTTTACTGCAGTTTTATTTTTATCTCCGCGGAGTGAAAGCACATAGTCCTTAGATACAGGTATCCATGAAATATCAAGGGTAACTGCACCGGATACAGGTTCTACGGTCACCGTCTCCCAGGTTTTCTGCTTTGAATCCGATATCTGCAGCTCGGTATCACCGGTGCCTAACTTGACCGTAACCGTGCTTTTTTCATAATCTATCCCGGTAACTTCAACCGTCTCTTCGGCCTTCACCCTTACGGATGCTGTAAATATCAATATCAAAAAGGCAAATGCCATGGCCGCCTTTACAGATCTTTTTATATATAAAGTCCTGTCCATAATAATCTCCTTTCGGAAAACATAGTCCTAATATGTATATCGGAGGATTTTTATATACCCTCAACCCCTAAAATAAAAAAAGCTATATACAAAATACATCAAATGGAGTAAAATATCAAATGAAAAATCTATAGATGAGAGGTACCGGTATGGTAACTTTACTTTTTGATAAGCTCCCGCCGTTCTATACGGCTGCTGTTTCAGTATTGGTCTTTGTGCTGACCTTCATCCTGTCAGATAAGCTGAAAGCCAAGCTTCCCGTTGACAAAGGACGTGCATTTGCGGTAAACGCCGAGAAAGCCAAAGGCAAGGCCAGAGGCGCCGGGATCATATTCGTGACCGTCTTCTGTGTGCTCGCATTCCTGTTCGCCCCGTTCGATGTGGAATATGCAGTATATCTTGTATTCCTGTTCTTTGCGATGATGACCGGATTTTTGGATGACGCGTCGACTAAGTCCTGGAGCGACTATAAAAAAGGAGCCCTTGATTTACTTATCTCCATAGGCTGTGCCATCACATTTGCAGCCCATAACTCCACAGTCATTGATTTCAGGCTCTTATCAAGCCTCATAGGGAAAAACCTTTCGTTAGAACTTCCTTATGTTGTATATGTGATACTTGCCACCATACTCATATGGATGTCGATAAACGTGATAAATTGCACGGACGGTGTGGACGGACTCTGTACATCGCTTTCGATCATATGCATGTTCACATTCATGCTTATCACCGCAGAACCTGATTTTGTAATGTACGAAGTGCTGTTCATGTTTGCCATGGCAGGATACCTTTGGTTCAATGCCTCCCCGAGCATCATGCTGATGGGAGATGCAGGTTCACGTACCATCGGTGTATTTATGGCGATAGCAGCCATGAAATGCGGTGACCCGCTGCTCTTCATCCCCATCTGTATAGTATTCATACTGGACGGCGGATTAGGACTCGTAAAGATATTCCTGTTAAGATTCTTTAAGATAAGTATCCTTAAGAATACCAGGACTCCCTTACATGACCACTTCCGTAAGAACAGGCCCGAGGACAAACAATGGAAGGACACCCACGTGGTCCACAGATTCTGCATAATACAGTTTATCATCTGTATGGCGGTACTTATGATGCTGCGCTGATCCGAATGCACTTCTCTAAAGAACCCGCTGCCGTTTTAAAGACAACTAATCTAGGAATTAATAATCATTTAAAATATTACACTAAAATAGGGCTCGTGACGGGTATGCTCCCGGGCGAAATTGTCTTTGGTGACAATTTCGCCGGGATGCTGCCCGGACAGAGCCCTTAGTTTTTTAATATGAATATACCATTATTCGATCGCCGGGAGCAGTTCATCCATATACTTGATCACGAATGCCGCTCTCTTTTCTGCAAATGTGTATATCTGCTTCTCGTAGCCTGCATAATTCTGAGGCTGTGCCCAGATATTCCAGTTGCCCTTACGTCTCAGATTCTGAAGATGCTCATAGAAGTAAGAAAACTCCCTCTTACGTTCCTCATGAAGCTTCTCATACTCTTCCTTTATCGCCTGTTCGCTCTGGGCACCGTTGATGTATTCATAGGTCTTGTTTCTGAAATAATCCCTGCAGTCCTTACGTTCCATAAGCTTTGCAAACAGAGGTGAATAACGTTCCTCATCCTCATCGAGGACAGCCTTTAAGGTATTGTAACTTTCGTTTGCTTTTGCCTGATCGTATATGTCGTAGGTGTAATCCATGTCATGGGGAAGGAATCTCCATTTCCCGTCGAATACACCTTCTCCTGCACTCTCGCCGGCTGCCGGAACATATTTAAAACACTTAAAATTGTTATTCGGCCAGTCCCAGTTGTTAAGAGCTATATTCCATGCAAAGAAATCAAGATAACTCTCCACATCCATGAAATCACAAAGTCTCTGATATACTGCATTATCCTTAAGATCGGATGTCGAGAAACTCTTATACTTCCTGTTGTAATCATCTATAAAACTCTGGATCTCTTCGTCATCACTCTTTTCCTGATCGGTACCCTCGGCTACGATAAACTCACCTTCCCCGTCCCCGAACTTCTCCTTGAAGTACTTATCGCAATAATTCTCATGGAGCCAGAACAGTGAATAATAATTGCCGTTCAAATAACATACGGCAGGTATCACCTCTTCGTAGGTCTCAAAACCCGCACGCTTTACCAGGCGCTGGCTGATCTCATCCCTTATAAAGGCGAACTGATAATCATTGCCGCCGTTACGGAGCACCAGCTTGTCGTACTTGGTTATAATAGGATTTTCACCCTCTTCAAGCTCATAAAGCTTAGGAGTCTCAAACTCGTCGAATTTAAAATTCTTATGTTCTTCATCGTAAGACTTACGTGAGTAAAGCTTAAATGATTTTATATCATAATTTCTCGAGTAACCGCCGTAAATCCTCACTCCGCCGAACTGTGCAAATATCGGAGTCCCGTCAGCCTCAAAGGCCTCTATATATACCATTCTCTCCGAATCACGGCCGCGCTCAAAAGCATTATTCCCGTACATGATACCGTTAGGTGCATTGTAAAGCTCGTCCGGATCGCCGCTTATAAAGAACACGGTAGTGGAAAATCTCTTGTCCAGATTACTTCCTACAAGGAAAGTCCTGGCTGCAACCTTAGACATATTCCAGTCCTTATCTATTACCGCAGCCCTGAATACATGTGCCTCAGGGAAATCCCCGCCTCTCTTTTCAAAAATAAGAGGCTCGACATAATATGCGGAATAAACAGTAGGCTCGGTACCGTCTAAAGTATAATATACTACAGCTCCTTCGGGAGCGGTAATGGTAAGCTTAACCTGCTCGTTATAGAAGCAGTTGACCTGCTTGAACTTAAAAGTTCCGTCCTCTTTAAACTCGAGTTCAACCTCTCTATATCCGTCTACAAGCTCCGGCTTTTTATTCTGCTCGGGTGCAAGTGAGCTTACGCTCTTTTCCGTAGGAGACTTGTCTATGGAAGATGTAGGTACGGGTCTGCCCTGGTCCGGTCTCTTAGTCGGCTCTTCGCCTGTAGGAGTCGGAGTATCCGTCTGTCCCGGTTCTACAGTTGTAGGCTCAGCTCCAGTGGGCGCCTGCGTGACCGAACCGGTATCCGGTCCGTCACTTCCCTTGCCGCACGAAGAAAGTACAAGTGCCGCGATACACATTACCAGCACAAATACCGTTTTTATATTTCCGAATTTCTTTTTCACTTCTAAAACCCCCAAAAACATTACTCTATAATGCTTTTTATTTTTCCGTAAAGCTCTTTTGATATATAAGCCTTAATCCCTATTCCTTCAGGAAGGTACTTTTCTTCGAGCAGTGTACCGTCCTTTCTTATCCTGTCTATCACTCCGGCATCCTTATAGCCTATCACACTCTCAACGCTCACCTTGCTTTCGAGCAAAAGCTTTTCCATCGTATCGATAAAGGCATCAAGACCCTCGCCGGTTTTCGCGGAAACATTCAGATACTTTTCGCAGTTAAGATCTTTAAGCCCCGGATCCGCCGCCACATCCGACTTGTTAAACAAAGTGATCACGGGTTTATCCTTTACTCCGAGCTTTTTTAAGGTCTCATACACGACATGCATATGGGCGGGTGCATCGGGATTCGATGAATCGACCACATGTATGATAAAATCGGCATAGCATGCTTCCTCAAGCGTGGAATGGAATGCTTCTATCAGATGATGAGGAAGCTTCCTGATAAAACCTACCGTATCCGTAAGCAGAAGCTCCTGACCGTTCTCAAACTTAAATACCCTGGTGGTGGGATCGAGTGTAGCAAAGAGCATGTCCGCAGAAAGGATATCCGATCCGGTCAGCCTGTTAAGGAGTGTGGATTTACCGGCATTGGTGTATCCTACTATGGCTGCCACGGGGATACCGCTTTTTGTCCTTTTGGACCTGTTGGTACTTCTGTTCTGCTCTATCGCTTCAAGTTCATCGCCTAAGCGGCTCACCCTGTCCCTGATCAAACGCCTGTCCGTCTCGAGTTTTTTCTCACCGGGACCTCTCATGCCTATGCCGTAAGACACCCTTGACATAGAACTTCTCATACCGACAAGTCTGGCCATCCTGTATTTTAACTGCGCCATCTCGACCTGAAGCTTGCCTTCGGCGGAAGATGCATGCTTTGCAAAAATATCAAGGATAAGCATGGTCCTGTCCATGATCTTGGTCTCAAGCTCACTCTCTAAATTACGCATCTGAGCGGGACTTAACTCATCATCGCATATGATGCCGGTAGCCCCGGTCTCACGGACCATCTCTTTTAATTCCTGTATCTTACCTTTACCTATATAAGTCCCCGCCTGCACGCTTTCCCTTTTCTGTATAAGACGCCCGACGGTAAGTGCCCCGGCAGTATCGGCAAGCTTCTTAAGCTCATCGACCGACTTTTCCGTATCATCATCACTTTCGCGCTGTACTGCCACCAAAATGACACGTTCCTGTTCCTCACATATATCGAAAAGTTCCTGCATCGGGTACTCCTTTTTGCTTAAAACACACTTCCACCAGATAACCTTAACGATTTTAGCACATACTTTTTATATAATCAATAAAAAAACAAGGAAATTATACTCAATTATTGCTTTTCTTGACAAGAGCAAAAGTACATGATAGAATAATTTAAAGTGTAAAAAAGTGTGTTTCATTTAATTATTTTTATTTCTTAATTACTGCCTCCAAACAGGAGGTACAATGAATTTCGAAGAATTTACAGAGAGTATCAGACAGCAGGTCTCCGATATATTGGGAGACGATTTCCTGATCGAATCCCGGAAGGTCACCAAGAACAATTCAGTGGAATACGTATGCCTTGTCATATCGGAAAAAGACAGGCTTGTTTCCCCCGGTATATATCTGAACGGTTTTTTCCTGGAGCATATCAACGGCAGACCCATAGAAGATCTTGCAGAGCATATAGTCGGATTATACCATGAACATAAGGAATTCGGGAAAGACGGACTGTTCGAACTGATAAACAAGGAGAACATATCCGGAAGGATATTCGTAAAGCTGGTAAATTACGAGCGGAATAAGGCTTTTCTTAAAAATGCTCCTCACGAAAAAGTTATGGATCTGGCTGTAACCTATCATTATCTTCTCTCAGGCGGTCCCGGCGGCATATCTTCCATAAAAATAGATAATACGAATTGCGATTTTTTCGGGATAACTCATGAAGAAATGAAAAAAACAGCCGTCGAAAATACCGAAAAGCTGTTTCCTGCTGTATTTCAAACCTTAGGCGAAGAACTGAAATCCTACCCGTTTGCTCCGCCGGATCCCGTATACGCCGGACTTCCGTCGCTCTATATCCTTTCCAACAAAGACAGGTATAACGGTGCATCGTGTCTTCTTTACAAAAATATACTGGAAAGGATACAAAAATCCATTAATTCCGGTTTTTACATCCTTCCCAGTTCTGTTAACGAAGTATTGATAGTGCCCGAAGCACTCGGTTCGGACGAAGAATATCTCAAAGAGATGGTAAATCTCGTAAACCGCAACTACGTCCCCGAGACCGAATTTTTGTCAGACAGCATATATCACTATCCGGGCGACTGCTTTACAGTCAAGGATTAAGGTGCAGTGCTGTTTTCTTCCGTACCCACGGCATTTATAAGTTTCTGCCAGAATTCATATACCGCAGGATCGGCCTCGGCCGCTGCGGATATCGCCTCTAAGGTATACTCTTTAAGTTCCACGACATCATCGTCATTATCCAGAGTATTTAAAACAGCCTGTGTAGCTTCATCCGTGATAACTCCGGAGAATATCATGGGCTTTCCGTCCTTATATATGATATAGAACGACTCAAGAGAAGCAATGGGTGTTTCAAGTGTGGAAACAAGCATATTCACGGTGCAGTATACGACAAAATCTATCTCTCCGCCGCCCCGCTTGGTATAGCACTTTAAGTCCGAATACCCTTTTACGAACTCGCTCTGGGCGGTGATGGTCTCGGTACTTATATACACAGGATCTGTGACCAGTTTTTTCATCTTGTCGATATCCGCAGCTGCTTTGGCATCATAATACTCCTGTATCAGGTCATGGATATCGGGATATACCTCATATCTTAAGGGATTATCGGCAGGCACTGTAGGAACGGGCGGTTCTGTCGGTTCCGGTGCCGTGGGCTCGGGTGTGGGAGTATCGGTCGGGATATCGGTAGGTGTAACATTTAAAACAGCCTCGGTCCCCTCCGGATCTTCCGTCCCGGCCGGTATTATGATAACGGCACTTTTTACGGGACGTCCTGTAGAAAAAGTCAGCATCCCGATAAGCATTATCCCGGTTACCATTATAAAGATCATTCGTTTATATACAGACATTTATTTCCTCCGTAACGATCAAAAGCAAGGAACAGCTTTTTGTCCTTAAAACATGATTCTATCATAAAACAGGATATTTATCAAGTGCTTAAGCGTCACTCCTGACATGTTCAACTTATTGAACAGTCTGTCTCTTACACGCTTTTATTATGCTTTATTCCTTTATAATACCGAGTTTTTTCAGGTCTGTCATTGTCTGAGAGGCACTTTCGTTCAGGATACCGGTGCCGCCCATGGCTTCCCACTCACGGATATTCTTATCAAAGTCATCAATGAGTATGCAGTCCTTCCCCGTACAGAAGCGGGCTTTCTCCTCACGGTACACTATATTCACCTTTATGTCTTTAGCAAAAAGCCTTCTGACCCATGCAGTTTTGTCATCGCCCGCACTGTCTATCCCGCGCTTCGGCTTAGGGATACCGGTAAGTATCTCACATTTATCCCCATACAGGCCGTATAAGGCATCAAACATCTCCTTTGCTCCCGGCAGGATCTCCAGCTTATCATAGAAATGCCCGGCGTCTTTTATAGCCTTCCACATCCTGTCTTCCTCTGACGAATCCTTATTCTTTGCGTTCTGTGAGACAGGCTCCATACCGCACAGTTCTCTTACTCCGCCGGCAAAATCCGCCAGTACGCCATCCATGTCAAAATAAATTTTCTTTACTTCCATAGCATCCTCATTTTCATGTATCAGAAGACATATCCTCATCTTTATCCGGGTAATATATGCCGGTAAGTACACCCAGTTCATCATATTTATACCGGATTTTTTGCTTTATCATACTCGTAAGTGATGATATTTTTTGTATGATCGTCGATCAGATATGTATCCTCAGTCAGTAAAAAACCGTTCCTGTCATATGTATATGCAGTATCTATACTCTTTCTGCTTGAAAGGGTTCCTTCATCCGTAAACCACATCTTGGTTGTCTTTTCCCCGATAAGCAGGGCACTATCATCATGTCAGTCGGACTGCTTCTTCCTTCCAAGCTCATTAAGTTCTCCCAAGCGGATGCCCATGGTCTTTTCAAGTCTGTCATGCAGGCCCGGCACGGAGCCGGCAAGCTTTAAGAAGCGGGAACGCTTTAGAGATATAAGGAGCGAAGGCTCAACCGTGCGCACAGTGGCAGTGCGGCGGACATTTGACAGTAAAGCGATCTCGCCGAAAAAGTCGCCGTCCTCAAGGATTTTAACACGTGTATCCCGGCTGCCGATCTTTTTAAGGACTTCAACACGTCCGCGAACTATGATATAGAACATGTCGCCCTTGTCTCCTTCGGAAATGATCGTGCTTGAAGCAGGGTATGTACAAGAGTTAAAGTTCCTACAGAGCTCGGCTAAGGATTTTACGGGGAATCCGCCAAAAAGCCCGATCTTTGAAAGTCTTTCCGGCGTAATGGTGGCACTGGACATGTCATCCGTAACCGTAAATCCGCTTTGTTTTTCAAAAAGCTGTGCATATATCCCCTTCTGTGCCATAAGAGATGCATGCGTCCCGCTTTCGGCGATGCGGCCTTCCGAGATCACATATACGCAGTCATAGCCCGTTATGGTCGAAAGTCTGTGAGTAACATTGACGACCGCGGTGCCGCGCCCGGGGAGCTGCAAAACGGCATCATTTACCGCACGCTCGGCGGCCGGATCTAAGGATGCTGTTGCTTCATCAAGGATGAGGAAGCGCGGTTTTCTTAAAAGGGCTCTTGCAAGGGACAGGCGCTGCCTTTGTCCTCCGGATAAGGATCTTCCTCCATTCTGCACCTTAGAGGAAAGTCCTCCCGGCAGGCTGAAGATATATTCTGCATCCGCAGCCTTAACGGCTTCTGCTATCTCATCATCGGTGGCATCCGGTCTTGCGAAAAGCAGGTTATTTTCTATGGTATCGTTAAAGAAAACGGTCTCCTGAGGGACGATACCGACAGCCTCATGAAGGGAGCGCATATCCAGATGCTTATAGTCCTTACCGTCTGCCATGACCGTTCCTTTATCGGGATCGTAAAAACGCATAAGAAGGCTTGCGATCGTACTTTTTCCGCTTCCGCTCGGACCGACGATGGCGATGGACCTTCCGGCAGGGACCTTTAGGATAACATCCTTTAAAACAGGGGTTTCATGGTCATAACCGAATGTAACATGCTCCATGGATAACTCCTTTACCGGATCGGGGAGAGCTTCTGCATTCCTGTCGTTGGCGATACCCGGGTTTTTCTTAAAGAAAAGTTCGAGATTATGAATGCATACTTTACATTCCACCAATGACGGAAATACCGCAATAAGCGCAATCACCGCCGAACTTAACGTAGAGAAGATACTGTTAAATGAAACAAGAGTGCCGACTGTCATGGTACCGGAAAATACCCAAAAGGCACCAATACATATGATCAGAATGCTGAAGAACTCGATCAGTCCGCCGGATGCTACGGTCATGCAGCCATTGATGAACATTGAACGAAGTGAGAGTGCTTCATGCTTTTTGTTTTCGCGTTCATAGTCAGCCTCCGAGCTCTCCTGCAGGTCGAATGCTTTTACAGCAGGCTGGTTGCTGACATTCTCCATGAGTATATCAGTGAGCCTGCCCGCCTGATCTTTAAGTGCTTTTACCGCTATACGGGACTTTTTTCCCAAGATGATGAGTACTGCGGTACTTAAAAGCAGAACTCCTATGCTGATCAGCGCCAGCCGGAAATCCAAAAGGAAAATTAGGATAAAGCTGACCACGATCTTTGCGATACCGGTCACAAATGAAGGGATCGTCACACTGGTCAGAGTCTGAACGGCACTCATGTCCGTAGAAAACCTGCCTATAAGATAACTTGATTCTATATCGGAAAAATCACTTAGGGAAAGTTCCTGAAGATGCATAAAGCAGCGGCGGCGTGAATCCGCAACCGTTCTTGATGAGAAAACCGCGATAAGGTAACGGCGGAGTACGTCGCTTGATTTTGCCAGTAAGATACCTAAAAGCATGAATATGATCGTTTTCAGCAGCAGACTGCCGTCTCCCGGTTCAATGGCATTATCTAAAAGATATTTCATGGCAAGTGCCATCAAGCCGGTGAAAGCAATATCGATTATGCCGAAGATGTATGCAGTAAAGGCATAGCCTTTATTATGCAGATGAAATCTTTTGATTACGGATATTAATTCTTTAAATTCTTTCATATCGGACTGTCCTTTTTGTGACCGTGGACGTGTTTCTCAGATTATTATAACATATTTATTGACAATAACAAGCATTTCCTTTGTGACAAGAGAACCGTCCCCCTGTCACAAAAAACAAGGACCCCAGATTCCTGAAGTCCTTGATTTCCCTACATCGAGGTGACGTGATTCGAACACGCGACCTCTACGTCCCGAACGTAGCGCTCTACCAAGCTGAGCCACACCTCGAACTGTACCGTGGTAACGGTTA
>ODAI014181581.1_pt1 | contig 14471 bp, 12 predicted proteins | sample 1539321 | NCBI WGS metagenome assembly ODAI01 (sample SAMN02144231, study PRJEB22623) | gut metagenome | biome: sheep rumen | host: Ovis aries | place: New Zealand
ACCATATCGTTTGTCAAGACAAAATTAATTGAGTTTCCATATTTTTTCTATTTACAGCCAATAATCATTCATTCAAGGAATACATCAAAGAAAAAACAGGAAAACTAAAAGAAATAAAAAAAGAGTGAGTCTTTTAAAAACTCACTCATTTATGCTATATTGGAGACAGAAAATACACGCAGCACCTATATTTTCAAAAAGTCAGGCACATTACGTGTGTCTTTCCACCTCAAAGTTTATCAGCGTATCCAAAAACTCGCCAAGGGTGCCGCTTTCGCCTGCGGCAAGCGGTATAAGGCTGCGCTCTGTCATACCCGGCAGGGTATTTACCTCAATGACGTATATCTGTTCGTTTTGTACTATCATATCCACACAGCCGTAGCCGCTGCATTTAAGCACCTTAAAGGTCTTTAAGGCGATATCCTCTATCATCATGCGCATATAATCGGGCAGGGTGGTGAAAGAGGCTGCGTTTTGTTTTGTCACATACTTTGCTTCATAGTCAAAGATACCGCTCGGCTTGTTTATATCAAGCACGGAAAGTACTTTTAAGCCGTCTTTTGTCTGCAAAACGGCGCAGGTGACTTCTCTGCCGTCTATGTATCTTTCGATGACCGCGTTATCATCGTATTTTTCGCGGATATTTTCTATTGCTGCCTTTGTCTCGGCAAAGTCGTTCACAATAGATATACCTATACTTGAACCGCCGCGATTTGGCTTGACGATAAGCGGATATTCAAGCAAAGCAAGCTTCTGTTCATAGGCGTTTATATCGTCCTCGCGCGGTATATACACACCGCTTACAACGGGTATATGGTGGTAATCCATAAGTTCCTTCGCCGCCTGCTTGTTCATACAGACTGCGCTTGAAAACATCTTGCTGCCCACATAGGGTATGTCAAGACAGCGCAAAAGCCCCTGCACTGCGCCGTTTTCGCCTTTGCCGCCGTGGAGTGCGCTCAATACCATCTGCGGTCTGAAGTCTATAAGTTTCTGTACCCATTCGGTATTTGCTTTGTCAAGCGGAAGCTCTATAGCCTTTATGTCGTATTTGTTTTTATCAAGTGCGTTAAGCATATTTTCGGCAGATTTGAACGATACCGCACGTTCAACTGATGAACCGCCCATAAGCACCGCAAGCTTTAACTTTTCCATCAATATCCGACCTCTCTCAATTTTTTTGCGCCTTCTTCGGGCAGGATAGAATTTATGTAGCAGCCCGTACTGAACTCAAAGCCCGCCATATGTCCTATACGCGGTATTATCTGTGCATAGAAATGGAAGCAGTCGTCAAATTCACGGCTCTTGGGCGCACTGTAGAAGCATACGTTGTAGCACAGACCGTCGTACACCTTGTTAAGGCGTGTTACGGAGTGTTTGAGCAGTATGCCGAAGTCGCGCAGTTCCTCATCGGTGAAATCGCGTATGGATGCGATATGGCGTTTTGGCAGTATATCCATTTCGTATGCAAATTTTGCATCCGCAGGCATATATACGCGGAAAAGGTCACTTTCTTCGATAATACGTGTGCCGAAATCGAGATTGCAGTAGTAGCAGACACCGTGTTCTTTGTGGTATTTGCCTAAAACCTCGCATAAATGCTCCATTTTAAGCGGTACAACACACATTGAGGTTATCTGCCAGTGGCTGTGCGACTGGCTCGCGCCCGCATCACGTCCCTGATTTTTGAACACCTGTACATATTGGCTCTCCTCATCGCTTTCAAGCTGGATAAAACGCTGTTTTATAACACGCATCAGCTTGTGCAGATGGTCGTCGCTGAACTGCGAAAGCCGTTCTTCGTGGTCTGCCGTATCTATCAGCACATCATGCACGCCGTAGTGTTCCGCGGTATTTGCAAGGAAAGGGTACTTGTTTGGCACTATCCTTACACTGTTGTCGTCCTCCGCATAGATAAGAGGCGGTGTCATATGTGCGTTTTCAAGGCAGAACGGGCAGAACTGCTTTGGAGTTGTGCGTACATCAAACTTTTTGAAGCTGTGGGGGCGCTTTGCCCTGTCTGTTGCGTAAAATACATATTCACCTGTCAGAAAACATCGTTTCATCATAGTTTATCACCGTTCCTTTTCACTGTTTTGCAATATACCAATCTTCAATATTTTCAAAAATATCCGTTGCTGACGGGCGCTTATCGCCTTTTATTTTACCGCTTGTAAGCAGCACCGAGGATTTGAAGGCAATACCGATATACGGCAGCTCGTCTGCGCAGTAGCTTTGCAGCTCGCGCACGGCTTTTTTGTAGTTTTCGTCACCCAATGCCTCACGGCACTTCGCAAGAAGCTCGTTCATATGGGCATCACTGTAACGCCCGTAGTTTATGCTGCCGCCTGTGGCAAGCAGGGGCGAGGGCTCAATGCGGCGGTCGAGATCCGTGCCGCCGATATAAAGCTGAAAATCGCCTTTTTGAAGCTTGTTCACATAGGTATTGTAATCGACCGCATCTATCTCGATATTCATACCGAGGTCTGTCAGTGCATCATCAATTATGCCAGCAATACGCATCCTTTCGGCGCTGTCGCTGTTGACAAGCAGCGTGAGTGTGAGCTTTGAAAGGTCGTAGCCTGCCGCGGCAAGCATATTATGCGCAAGCTCGGGATTGTAATCGTAGTTTTCTATACCCGCAGGTGCGGAAAGCGAAGATGCGGGGTTTATCGGCGTAATGCTTTTTGCGGCATTGCCGAGATATATATCTTTGACGATATCCTTAAGGGGGATGCCGTATGCAAGACCCTGTCTGAAACTGTTATTGCGCAGTACGGGCTGGCTGAAATTAAAGCCGAGAAACTCAAAATTGCTGCTGTTGTATGCCGTGATATTTATATCACGGCTGATATTCATTTTGCCGATATTGTTAAGGTCGGCAACAAGCACATCGGTCATACCCGTCTGAAAAGCCTGTGTGTCTGTCAGTGCAGTCGGCGTTATAAGCACATCTATTTTTTGTATATACGGCTTGCCTTTTAAGGAACTGTCGCAGGCTTCAAGCTTCATATAGTGTTTTTCGCTGTATTCCGTCATGCGGTAGCAGCTGCTGCCCATTGGCTCAAAATCGTGCCCGTGGCGGTAGTAGTGCTTTGGTATGAGTGGAAAACAAAGGTTGTAAGCGCAGCCGCCGTATGGCTCGGAGTAGTTTATAACCGCAACAAGCTCGCTGCTTTGGTATACGCTTTCAACATTCGCCATAGCAGGCTTGTAAAGTGAGGCTGGGTCTGCGTTTTTTATGGTTTGCAGCGAAAAGAGAATGTCGGCTGCGGTTATTGGCTCGCCGTCCTGCCATTTAAGCCCGTCTTTAAGCACTATCGACATTGTTCTGCCGTCTGCGGAAAGTATATATTCGCTTGCAAGCACGGGTTTTGGCTGCATTTCCTCGTCAAGCGAAAAAAGCGGGTCGAATATAAGGCTTAAAGCCTTGTCAACGCGCACATCCTTGTTTTCAAGCGGATTGAGCGTTTCGGGAAAGCCCATGGACAGTGTTATCGAACCGCCGTATATCTTCTCTTCGTCGGAAGAAACATCGGCAGATGGTGTGCTGTCTGTCGGTTCGGGCTGTACAGCGGTCTGTGAGCAGCCCGTCAAATATATCATTATTAAAAGCAGGCATAAAAAACGCCGCTTCGGTTTTCTATTCATAAAAATTCACCTTGATAAGCAGTTCGTAAATAAATCGGTTTATCATTATCCTTGTAACATATTGGTCTGTCTCTTTAAACGGTATTGAGTCAAGCTTCTGCCCGTCTGCGCTTAAGCTTTCGTCATTCAGCCATTTGTCGATGTTTCCGCTGCCTGCGTTGTAGGCTGCGACTATAAGCTTCGGGTCGCCGTCAAAACGGTTTTCAAGATAGCTTAAATACCAGCAGCCAAGCTGAATGTTAAGGTCGGGCTCTTTTATGCGGAAAACATTGAAATTCTCTATAGGTATCTGCGGCGCTATCCAGCTTGCGGTATCGTCCATAAGCTGCATCAGACCTTTGGCACCCTTTGACGACTGTGCATCGGCATCAAAGCCGCTTTCGGTGTTTATCACCGCGCAGACAAGGGCAGGGTCAAGACCGTATTCCGCAGAATACTTTTTTATGGTATCGTAATGCTCTATCGGAAAAAGTATGCACACGGCGCAGTACAGCACAAAAGCCGCCGCAATAAGCCCCATGCAAAACTTTATAAATTTTTTGAACAAAGTTATCATATCTTGCTCCTGATATAGGAATCTATCAAATTACAGACGTTCTTTTGCTTTTTCAAACCAAAACTCAACTTCTTTTTTCAATTCTTCCTCAATATCGTTATTATTATATATCACAACATCCGCTTCGTTTTTGTCAAACGGTGTCTGGTTTTTAAATCTTGCCCTTGCGGCTTCTTCGGTGATATTATCGCGTTTCATTACACGTTTCAGTCGTGTCGCTTCGCTTGCGGTCACAAGCCATACGCTGTCAGTCGTGTCAAGCATACCCGCTTCTTTCAGCACGGGTGCATCAACAACTATAAAGTCATAGTCTGTGTTGGCGGCTGCTATTTCTTCAACTCTCTGCCTTACATATTTATGCGCAACAGTGTTGAGTAATTTCAGTTTTTCCTTATCGTTAAAAACTATACCGCCAAGTATTTTGCGGTCTATCTCGCCGTTTTTATCGAGTATCTCCCGCCCGAAAACGGAAACTATCTCGTCATAGGCTATGCCGCCATTTGCCATATTTTCGTGTGCGACTTTGTCGCAGTCTATCACAAGGCAGCCGAGCTCTGTGAGTATCTCGCCCACAGCGCCCTTGCCGCTGCCGCTGTTTCCCGTAAGACCGATGATATGCGGTCTTTTATTTTGCGTCATACCAGGTCTCTCCCTCGTGTATATCAACAACAAGCGGCACGGAAAGTTTTGCCGCCTCGCCCATTTCATGCAGGAGTATCTGCCGTACCTCTTCAAGTTCGGGCTTGTACACTTCAAGCAAAAGTTCGTCATGCACCTGCAAAACAAGGCGCGACTTGTGGTTTGCAAGCGCTTTGTGTACACGCAGCATAGCTATTTTTATTATATCTGCGGCAGTGCCCTGAATTGGCATATTCATTGCAACACGCTCGCCGAAACCACGCAGATTGAAGTTTGAGCTTGAGATCTCGGGGATATAGCGCAGACGTCCGTATGCCGTGCGTGCAAGCCCTGTTTTCCTTGCGGAGTCCACCGAATTGTCAAGATATTCCTTAACTTTGGGATACTTCGCAAAATATCCCTCGATATAGCTTTCCGCCTCGGCACGGCTTATGCCCAGATCCTGACTTAACGAAAATGCGCTCATGCCGTAGACTATGCCGAAGTTGACAGCCTTTGCGTTGGAACGCTGCAAGGGCGTTACCTCGTCAAAAGGCACATTGAAGACCTGTGAAGCGGTAAGACGGTGTATGTCCTGACCGTTTCTGAACGCATTTATAAGTGTTTCATCGCCCGAGATATGCGCAAGCACACAAAGTTCTATCTGCGAATAATCGCCGTCCAGAAAGATATAGCCGTCCTCGGGCACAAAAACCTTGCGCAGCTGTCTGCCAAGTTCCATTTTGATAGGGATATTCTGCAAATTCGGCTCTGTTGAGCTTATTCTTCCCGTTGCGGTAATTGTCTGATTGAAGGTGGAGTGTATCTTTCCGTCCTGCGAAATGACCTCCGCAAGACCGTCCGCATAGGTCGATTTAAGTTTTGTGTAGCTTCTGTATTCAAGTATTTTGCCGACTATCTCGTCCTTGTCGGCAAGTTTTTCAAGTATATCCGCGCTTGTGGACCAGCCTGTTTTTGTCTTTTTGCCGCCTTTTAAGCCAAGCTTTTCAAAAAGTATCACACCAAGCTGTTTCGGGGAATTTATGTTGAATTCCTCGCCTGCAAGCCAATATATCTCCTTTGTAAGCTCGTCCGTTTTTACCTGCAATCTGTTTCCATAGTCGATAAGCCCCTGCTTGTCGGCACGCATACCGTAAAGCTCCATATCGCCAAGCACGTAAACAAGCGGCAGCTCAATATCGTAATAAAGCTTTGTCAGCTCTTTTTCCTCAAGTTCCTTTTCAAGAATATCCGCCGCGTCAAAGTCTGTGCGGCAGCAGCGGCAAAGGTAGTTTATGACCTCCGCTCTCTGTGTCATTACCATATCGGCAAAAGTCCTGCGCGACTTGCCCTTGCCGAAAAACTGTTCATCGCTTTGTATATCGGTATGCAGATGCTCGTCTGCAATACTGCTGTGAGAATGGTCGTTTTTGTTGGGGTTTAAAAGGTAATCGGCTATCATTGTGTCAAAAGCCGTGTTTTCAAGGCTTATGCCGTGTTTTTTAAGATAAACGTACAAAGCCTTTGCATCGTGCAGTATTTTTGCCTTTTCACCCTCGAACAGCGGTTTCAGTATGTCAAGCAGTTCGTCCTCCGCAAGGCAGATAAGTGCGCCGTCATTGTCTTTGTCACATAAAACAACGGCTTCAAGCCTGTTATCCTCTATAAAGGGCAGGCAGGCAAACTTTTCACCTATTTTTGCGCAAATTTCCTCTGCACCGCTTATGCTGTCCGCAAATACAAATGCCATATCCTTTTCTTCCGTTTTTGTTTCAAAACGTCCCAGAAAACTCTTGAAATCGTGTTCCTTGAATTCGTGCAGAGAGGTCTCGTTGAACATATTGTCGGTCTTTGCGCTCTCAAAATCAAACTCTATGGGCGCATCCGTGTTTATGGTTACGAGCCATTTGCTCAAAAGCGCCTGTTCCTCAAAGGCTTTCAGGTTTTCGCTTGCCTTTTTGGGCTTTACTTCGTCCGCGTGTGCAATTGCGTTTTCGACAGTCTTGAACTGCTGTATTATCTTTGCCGCCGTCTTTTCGCCGACAGAGGGCACACCCGGGACATTGTCGCTTGTATCGCCCATCAGCGCTTTCATCTCGATAAATTCAAGCGGAGTTACGCCGTAGGTATCAAGCACCTGCTGTGCATGATAGTCCTCGACTACCGTCTGTGCGCCCTTTGTTTTGGGTATGCGTACAAGTATGGTATCGGTGGCAAGCTGCAAAAGGTCGCGGTCACCCGACACTATAACGGGCTCTATACCCGAGACTTCGGCTCTTTTTGCAAGCGTGCCGAGAAGATCATCCGCCTCATAGCCGCCAAGCTCAACCGTTTTTATATTCATTGCGCCGAGCACCTTTTTCAAAAGCGGCACCTGCGGGCGCAGCTCTTCGGGCATGGCTCTTCGCGTGCCCTTGTATTCACTGTATTTCAGGTGGCGGAAAGTAGGCTGATGCACATCAAAGCATACAGCACACATTTCGGGCTTTTCTTCATCGAAAAGCTTGAAAAATATGTTAAGAAAGCCGTATACCGCATTAGTGTACTCGCCGTTTTTGTCGGTCAGCACGGGTATTGCGTAAAAGGCGCGGTTTATAAGGCTGTTGCCGTCTATAAGCATAATTTTTGACATATCAATAACCTCTGTCTTTCAGTTCGGATACTATCTCTATATATTTTTCCGTGACATCGAAGCCGCGGAAGTTTTCTCTTTTCATATCTATTATATCGGCATGGGAAATACCGCGGTGAAAGCGGTTTCTTATAACTTCGCGGAAAGCGCCCCACTGCGAGGACTCGACCGTAACAAGACCGTCATTGTCCCAACTGTCGGTAATGCCGATAAAAATGTAGGGTATAAGCAGTATGTAATCGCTGAATATATTTTTCAGCACGCTTGTGTAACTCTGATAATATACCTGCGGATCGTCGGGGCAGCTTTGGTTGAAAAGTTCCGCACTCGTTGTGGTAAGGTCGTGAGCGGCAGCCGAAAAGTCGGGGTGTTTGTCGCCGTAGCGCAGAAATATGCCGTTCACCCATTTTTCAAAAAAGCGAAAAAGAGGAGCGGGCATACCGACAAGCCAATCGACCATTTTTACGCCGTGATGCGGCGTGCCGACAGTGGTAAGGCTTGCGACATACTTGCCCATTTTCAGACCGCTTATGGCATAACGCGCATCAAGACCGCCTTTTGAATGTGCGATTATATTCACCTTTTTTGCGCCCGTTTCTTCCATTACACGCAGAATGGTAGCTTTAAGCTCCTCGGCGTTGTTCTGTATCGTGCCCCAGCCCTCCTGGTGGCCGTGGTATATGGTCGCACCGTTTTCCTTAAGCACTTTCGGTATCCTGCCCCAATAATTTATGTATCGCAGGTCGCGGAAACCGAGACCATGCACCATGATTATCGGGTACTTTGTTCTGCACAGGCTGCTTAATTCCCTGCGCCTGTCCTCACGTATCTCCTTGTATGTGAAAAATTCGTATTCAAGCCCCGCAGTGCGTATCAGATAGAACATAGCTATCAGATTTGCACCGAAAAACTGCAAAAACACTATGCTTGCAATACGTTTCAGCACACTCAGCCATGTGCTTGTGAGGATAACACGCACTATGCCCGAAAAACCGATCACCCACACAAAAAGCACGGTGACGATGAGGTCTGCCGCAAATATCACGCTTTTCGGGAAACCGCAGTTTATAAAAATAACGGTGTATAGTATTATCTGTATTATCTGCGCATAAAAACAGTAAATTATCTGCTGTCTGCCGCCGTCCATAACAAAAAGACGCTTCGAGTCCGCCTCGCGCCTTAAATTGGGCACGATAAGTATTTTGAGAAAAATATAGGCAAACAGCGTTATCACCGCCCATATGAGCAGCTTCGGCTGTGAGCGCAGCAGATAAACAACGGCTGTGATATGCGGCAGAACAAGCATCCAGAAAAATGATGCCGCATGGCTCGTCATATCTATCCTGCGCGATGCATCAAGCACGATAAGCAGTATGACCGCCAAAAGGCAAACTATCGGAACAAGCATTTTATTTTATTGCTGCCGCAAGGTCTGCGCAGATCTTCTTTGTCTCTTCCTCGGTAACTGCCGCCTGATGCAGAGGCATAGCGGGCCAGTCCTTTTTGAAACGCGGTATAACATGGATGTGGAAGTGTGAAACAGTCTGTCCCGCAGCTTCGCCGTTGTTCTGTAAAATGTTCACGCCGTCCGCTTTAAGCACTTCGACAGCCGCTTCGGCAACTTTCTTCGCCACTGCGTGCGCACCTGCAACGGTATCCGAATCAAGCTCAAAAATATCTTTGCCGTGCTTTTTGGGCAAAACAAGCGCATGACCGGGGTTCGCAGGGTTCGCATCCATAATGACGCGGTAGTTTTCGTCCTCGTATACTGTGTTTGTGGGTATCTCACCGTTAGCTAATTTGCAGAAAATACAATCCATTTTGTTGTCCTCCTGTGTTGTTATTTTGGGTATATTCCGTTGAATGTCACAGCTTTTTTGTGTATTCCGGTATGTGTTATGCCGCCTCATCTTCAAAGTATCTCTTATACCATACCAAAAACATATATATCGTCCATACCTTACGGCTGTTGTCGGCTTTGCCTGCGCGGTGGTCGTCAAGATATTTCATTATCTGTTCGGTATTGAAATACTTTTTCGCACCCTCGCTGTTGAACGCTTCCTTTATAATGTCGTAATACTTGTCCTCTTTGAGCCATACTCTTATAGGCACGGGGAAACCGAGCTTTTTCTTGCTTGCGACTTCTTCGGGCAGGTAGTCTTTTGCTGCCATACGGAAAACATATTTTGTGGCGCGGCGGTTAACGCGGTAGTCAGCAGGTATTTTCCTTGCCACATCAAAAACTTTTCTGTCAAGGAAAGGCACGCGCACTTCAAGGGAATTTGCCATGCTCATTTTATCGGCTTTGAGCAGTATATCGCCTACCATCCACAAATTCAGGTCAATAAACTGCATCCTTGTAACGGGGTCAAGCCCCTTTGTGAAATCGTAATAGGGCTTTGTTATCTCCATATGATGATATTTGCCCGTGGGATTTTTGAGGATACTTGCGCGCTCCTTTTCGGAAAACATCTTTGCATTGCCTATAAAACGCTCTTCAAGGGTCATAGATGAACGGATTATGTAGTTCATGCCCTTTATTTTAAACGGCAGCGCGCGGCAGATGTTTGCCATAAGCTTGCGCAGCGGCATGGGTATTGCCGTCATTATGCCAAGATCCATAGGTTCTTTGTAAATATTGTAGCCGCCGAAAAACTCGTCCGCACCCTCGCCCGAAAGTGCCACTTTAACGTGCTTTGATGCAAGGCGGCTGACAAAATACAGCGCAATTGCGGAGGGGTCTGCCAAAGGCTCGTCCATATGGTATTGAACTTTGGGTATGCTGTTCCAATATTCCTCGGTGGATATTATCTTGCTGTAGTTGTCTATGCCGACTTTTTCCGAAAGTGCTTCGGCATAGCTTATCTCGTTGTATTTTTCGTAATCAAAGCCCACCGTGAATGTCTTGTCGCCGTTGAAAGTTGCGGCAACATAGCTTGAATCGACCCCGCTTGAAAGGAAGGAACCGACCTCGACATCACTGACCTTGTGTGCTTCCACACTGTCTTTAAGTACTTCCTCTACCTTTTTTATGGTGTCCTGCAAGCCTGCTTCTTCGGGCTTGAACTCGGGCTGGAAATAACGGCGCGTTTTTATCCTGCCGCCCTTGTATGTCATGCAGTGACCGGGCATAAGCTTGTAAACGCCTTTGAAAAAGGTTTCTTCCAATACGGAATACTGAAATGTAAGGTAGTTTTCAAGTGCTACCTCGTTCACCTGTTTTTTGAACTTCGGAAATTCCAGAAAACTCTTTATCTCCGAGCCGAAAACAAGGCTGTTGTCGAACTTGCCGTAATAAAACGGCTTTATGCCGAAAAAGTCGCGTGCCGCAAAAAGGCTGTTGTTTTTTATATCATATACCACAAAGGCAAACATACCTCGCAGATAGTCGAGCATATCCTCGCCCTTGTCCTCGTATAAATGCAAAAGCGTTTCCGTATCGGAATGTGTCTTGAACTCAAAACCCTTGTTTATAAGGTTTTCGCGCAGTTCTTCGTAATTGTATATTTCACCGTTGAAAACTATGACTATGCTTTTATCCTTGTTGTACATAGGCTGTGTACCGTTTTCAAGGTCTATTATGCTCAAACGCCTGAAACCGAGTGTAACATTCTTGTCACTGTGTATGCCCGCACTGTCGGGACCGCGGTGGACTATCCTGTCCATCATGCCGATTATTACGTTTTCTCTGTCCTTTATGTCGCCTGTAAAGCCGCAAAAGCCGCACATTTGCCGTTCCCTCCAAATCGGGGTATTCTCCCGGATAAAAAATATTTATGAAAACGCTGATCAAGTCCAAAAAGCAAAAATAATTTTTGGTATCCTTAAATCAGCGTTTGCCTATAGATAGTATATAGTATACCACAAAATCTTGGGCGGTTCAATAGTTTAAGGGAATTTTTGCACGTTTTTTATATTATTTGACAGTTTATCGATCAAGTCGGCTGTCCCGTTATCGACCTTGCTATCAGCTTTCCCATTTTTTCTATCGTTTCTCCCGAAACATTCACAAGGTTTTCAAAACCGTTTGCGCCAAATTCGCTCACTATGCCCTTTATTGCCATATTTCCGACGGGCACCAGCCTTTTGTTCACGCCCGAGCCTGCTTTAAGGCTGCCGCTGTTAAGGGTGACAAAACCTATGTGTTCCCTCTTGCCGAGACAGGAGTCGATGGCTATAATATAGGGGTTTTTATGTTCGCGGTATATGCGCGCTGTGCGGCGCAGCAGATTGGTGGCATTGACCGTATCGCCTAAAGTGCCGTATACGCAAAGCCCCTGCTTTTTTAAAAGCGTGCCGACATAGGGGCCGAGGCTGTCGCCTGTTATCTTGTCGGTGCCTATGCAGAGAAATACGCAGTTTTGCACCGTTTTAAAACGGCTTAAATGCAGTTTGAAGCGTATACAGAAGTCGGGTTCGGCGGTATTTATATAAAAAGTCATTGCAAAACTCTCCTTATGCTGTCGAAAAAATCTGTTCTTTAAACATTTTTTGAAATATCGTTTCCGTTTATGTATGGAAATAAATTCTTGTGATAGTATTTCGGGGGATTTAAAATTATTTGTTTATAAAAAAAGTGTTTTCATCGACACACAGCGGCACATATTCCCATCCCCCTTGTGTTATAGTGCAGAGGTACAACAAACAAGGGCATTAATAAAACCGGTTTTGCAATACCCTGCGGAAACGCCGATCAAATATGAAAAATATTTTTATATCCTCGGATCGGTTTTTCCTTACATATCATACAGGAGATGAAGAAAAATGAATGAAAACGAAAGAACCATCCTTCCCTCCAACATAAAGCAGATAGGCACGCCCACAGGGGAAAGGCGCGTTTATGTGGAGGACTATGCGGCAACTTATCTTCAGCAGTATGCAAATGCCGACGGCCGCCGTGAAAAAGCGGCATTTCTGGTAGGTCAGGAAATAAATGTAGACGGCGCAAAGGCGCTTTTTATAAGCGGCGTTATACAGGGGCGCTACAGCGTGCAGAAAAACGGTGTTGTGCAGCTTACCGAAAAAAGCCGTCAATATGCGCAAAAGCAGATAGACATATATTTCAAGGGGCTTGATATAGTCGGCTGGGCTTATATACAGCCCGGGTACGAGGACAGCATAAAAGAGGGCATACGCGATTATCAGCGTGAAAATGACGGCTTGCAGGTGATGTTCCTTATAGACCCCGAGGAAAAGATAAACAGCTTTTTTGTCTGGGAAAACGAAGAGTTCAGGGCGCTGAAAGGCTATATTATCTACTACGAAAAAAACGAGGGCATGCACGAATATATGCTTGAAAACAAGCTGAAGCCCACCAATGACGAGTACAGGCTGATAAGCGATATATCGCTGCCGCAGGGAACGGATGTTGAGGAGAACTTTGAGGCGGAACGTGAACAGAGTGAGGACAGGCAGCTGCTGCGTTTAAGGCGCAGAGAGGAGAAAAAGACTGCGGGGCTGATGAGTACCTTGAGTTTTGTGATGCTTATGGTCTGTTTTGTTATGGGCGCAGGTCTGGTACAGAACGATAAGCGCATCAACCGCCTTGAGCTTGATCTTGCAAGCCTTGAAAGCGAGCTTGAAGCGGCAGACGGCGCACAGAGCGTTTTTGCCGCCGAGTATGTGAGTGTAATGCCTGCCGAGACAGCCGAAACTACAACTTTTGCCGAAGAAACGGAGACTTTGACAGAACCGCCGACAGAAGCTGCCGAGCCCGAAACAAAGGCACCGTACAAAGTTGAAAAAGGCGATACACTTTCACGCATAAGTGAAAAAGTGTACGGCACTATCGGCAAAATGGAGGAGATAATGCAGCTCAACGGTATGGACGATGCAGACAGCCTTGTTGAAGGTATGGAGCTGACTATGCCCGATTGACCGATAAAAAGCATCCGAAAAAATTAAAAATCTATACGGAAAGGAGAAAATAGTATGGAGCTTGGCAGTGAAACGGCGACAGCTCTTGCGCATGAGGTGAAAAATCCGCTTTCGCTTATAAAAATGAACGTGGATTATATAAAAAGTTGTCTTAATAAGGAGTTCGACGATAATTTTGAGATAATAGAGCGCGAGATAGGGCTCATAAGCAATATCGTGACGGGTTTTACCTTTAACAGACAGCCTGTGTATCTGCGTGCCTTGCTGCGCAGCATCCTGAACGAATACGATATATCGCTTAAAAACAAAAATATAAGCTTTGAGATAGACTGCGATACGGATATTTCCGTGCAGGGCGATTATGAAAAATTGAATATTCTTTTTTTTAACCTTATAAAAAACAGTGTTGAAGCCATTGATGAGAGCGGAGAGGTGAAAATAGGCATAAGCTGCGAAAGAAATGAAGTGAAAGTAAGAATAGACGATACGGGAAAAGGTATCAGCCCCGAAATAATGGAAAAAATAGGTCAGCCTTACAATACGGACAAAACGGGCGGAACGGGTCTGGGACTGGCTATATGCAAAAGCATAGTGAACGAGCACAGGGGCAGGATAAACTTTGAAAACACCAAAAACGGCTGCCGTGTGACGGTAAGCCTGAAAGCATAAAAAATGAATAAAAAAACGCACACTCTGCGAACGGGCGGGGCAGGGAGAGTCTGAAAACTGCCAAAGCGGCTTTTAGGCACCCTGCAAAGCCCGTATCGGGAATATGCGTGATAATTGTTTGTTTTTTATAAAACTCGGTTTTCTTTTTCTTTGAATTCGCCGTTTTTTGCCCGTCTTTGCAGGTCTGCAAGCACCTGCGCATCATAGCCGAGGAAAATGTCGGGGTTTTTCTCCTTCGCTTTCATACCGAATACCGAAAGCTCGTTATCTACCTCCGATGCTTTGAAAGAGATCTTCCTTGATACATGTGCCAGCTGATGTATCGTACCGTTTGTGACAAGCACGCTTATGCTCTCGCCCGTCTTTACGAAATTGCTTTTGTGTATGGTCTTGTATATCATAAGCAGATCGGTGTATTTTGAGTATCTTATGCCGTTGCTCAGGGCTATAAAGTAGTTTTCGCAAAGA
>ODAI010402832.1_pt1 | contig 14470 bp, 10 predicted proteins | sample 1539321 | NCBI WGS metagenome assembly ODAI01 (sample SAMN02144231, study PRJEB22623) | gut metagenome | biome: sheep rumen | host: Ovis aries | place: New Zealand
AGGATATTCTTCCGATAACAAGCTCGCAGACAGGATATTACAGGCCCCACCCCTGCCCCTCCCCTTCTTGCGTCCCTCCGGTAGCAAGCGAGCAGAGCTCGAGCGGAAGGGAGGGGAGCGGCTGGCGCACGAAGAAAAAAAATAAAATTCGTGAGAATTCGCGAAATTCGTGCCTAAAAAACAAAACAAAAAGGAGGAAATGAAAATGAAAATACCTGAACGACTGAAGAACCGGCTGATGGAAGCCATCATCGCAGCAATCACGGCGTTCATCGCGGCCATCACCACTACCTCGTGTATGGGACACGGACCGTTCTAATGAAGAAGTACGCGAGTACGCGTTAAGGGCCTCAAATCGCTGGATTTTGAGGTCCTTAATCTCTGAGAGCCCGTGTAAAATAACAAGCGAGAAGAATGTTGCCTATAGTAATGCCGTCTATGCCTGCCGGCAAAATCATTCTTCTTTTTGCCATTTTTTTGCGACGAATGCATTGTATTTGAAAAAAAAATCGTACCTTTGCAACAGAATATCTGAGAACTAACTATTAACTTTATTCCAAGTATGAAAAGAATCAAGAGATGCATCACAATGGTCTTGGCACTGCTGCTGTCGGCACAGCTGTGGGCCGCGAATACGAAAGAGACCGTAGAACAGGTGACAACGGCTGTCATGCTGACTGATGACGTCGACTACATCATCACCTCGTCGACGCCCTTCGCCGACGAAGGCTCTGTGAACATCCAGAACACCGACCATGCCGTGCTGATACTCGCAGGAGTGAAGCCCTCGAAAGCCACCAACCTGCTCACCAAGTATGTGCTGATAAACGGTCAGAAAGCCGTGAACAACACCAACTGCCAGCTGAAGATGTACAACCGCGGCTCGATCATCCTGCCATACGCCAAGGACCTCAAGCCCCTCACCGTCTACTCCGAACAGAACTTCGAAGGCGAGTCGTGCAGTGACTTCGGGCTGGAGAACACTGGCGGATACATGAACACCCTCACGGACAAGAAGCTCAACAACCGCATACGCTCGTTCCGCCTGAAGCGCGGCCACATGGTGACATTCTCGCTCAGGGAGGGAGGACGCGGCTACAGCCGATGCTTCATCGCTGCCGACGAGGACCTGGAGGTGGCCTCGCTGCCTGCCATCCTCGACCGCAGCATCTCGAGCTACCGCGTGTTCAAGTGGTACGATGCCGGCAAGCCCCAGCTGGCTGCTGCAGCAGGCGACTACAATGCCTGCGGCGCGCTGAACGTCACCAGCACCTACACCTGGAGCGCAGGCAGCAGCATGCTGCCCGACCAGGAGTGCGTGGCACATCAGATCTACTCCACATGGCCCTCACCATCGTCGCTGGGAAGTGCCACCTACACCTGCCACATGAAGACCAGCAACGAGCCCCGTAACTCGGCCGACGATCATCCCGAGACCCTCGCCGACATTCTCAAAGTATGGGAGAACCTCATGCGTACGGGCATGCGCCTCTGCTCACCCTCATCGTGGGACGGCAGCGACTACTGGAACGGCACGGGATTCCTGAAGGAGTTCTTCGACTCGATCGACGCCCGCGGATGGCGATGCGACATCATCGACATGCACTGCTACTGGGCAGAGTCGAACTTCGGCAACCTGAAGAACTGGGTGAACGCCGTGCACAGGCCCATCTGGATATCAGAGTGGTGCTGGGGCGCCTCGTGGAACAACAACGGCTCCTTCGCCAGCGGAGTGACCAACACGCAGGTGCGCGATGCCCTCAGACGCATCTGCACCAGCCTCAACGGGATGGACTACGTGGAGCGCTACTTCTACTGGAACAGCGAGCGCGACCCCTCGCGCATCTATAAGAACGGAGCGCTGACACCTGCCGGACAGATGTACGCACAGCTGGACGGCGGACTGGCCTACAACGGAAAGTACGACTATGTGCCCAAGGCTCCGAAGCAGATGGATCCCGAGGATCTCTCGGTCGTGTTCGACAAAGAGAGCGGCACCGCAAATATTTCCTGGCGTGAGTACAACGGCGAGATGAACGAATACATACACCTGGAGCGCCGCAAGAGCGAGAGCGAACCGTGGGAGGTCGTGATGGACTCCCTGGAATGGTTTGTAGAGATTGACCCCAGCCTGCCCAATCGCATCGGCGCCAGCGCCATCGAAGCCCAGCAGGGATGGGAGTTCCGCGTCAGCGAGAAAGATGCCAACGGCAAGGTGCGCACATCGCGGGCCATGATGGCAGTGAGCAGCGACATGGGTGCCGGCGACAGCGTCGTAATCGACGGCCAGACCTGGTACCTGGGCGGCAACATCATCGCGAACGGCGACTTCGAGATGGGACTCAGCGGATGGCTCAACGGCAAGGGTGAGCCGCTCGCACAGCCCTACTTCCAGGCAGTGCCCGCAGGAGGCATCAACGAGAGCACTTACCTGCAGTGCTACGGCAGCGGAGCCATCGCCACCGACCAGTCGGTGAGGACGCCCTTCCCGCTGGAGGCGAACGCCAACTACTACTTCTCGGCCTCGGCATGCAACCTGAGCAACATCCTGAGCCAGCTCACGCTGAGCGAAGACGGACAGAAGACAAGCTCGATCGTGGCTATGCTCGAGAACACCTCGGCCAACTGGGTGACGAAGTACTACACGTTCAACAGCGGCGACTATCCCTATGCCCTTCTGGCTTTCCGCACACTCGGCTGCAAGGCATCGTTCGACAACATCGTGCTCTGCAAGCTCTTTGCCAGCAAGGACGAGGCCCTGGCCGACGGTGCCCTCTACGAGCGCAAGCGGGCTGAGGCCTTCATGGCCCTGGACAGCAGCTTCGACATAGCACTCCGGCAGGCACTGGCCACGGTCAATGACGACAAGGGCCAGGACATCAGCTACGTCAGGGACGCCGTCGACGCCGCCATACGCTCACAACGCCTCGCCAAACCGCTGCAGCAGCTCTACCTGAACGCACGCCACCTGGCAAGCTACCAAATGCCCGGTGCCGACGAGTTAGGCACCCTCTGCGACGAGATAGGCAGCGTGCTGGACGTTTGGTCGCCCAGATGGCCCAGCCTGACATGGGTGGAGGACAGCTACAATGCCCTCAGGGCAGCCATCGATGAATACCTGCCCATGACCACGACTGACGGACTCGTGAAATCGCCATTCTTCGAATCCACCACGGGATGGCAGACAAAGGCTGGCACCTACAAGGACGGCGACCAGCGTCTGAACAATTATTGGGGTGACTACTGGGGATTTTCTTTTTGGAATGCATGGTGGAACATACCAAAGGAGGGTAACGAGAACCAGACTATGGCCATCCGACAGGAAGTGAGCGGACTGACCCACGGACTCTACGCCCTCGAGTGCCGAGCCACCACCGAGCACTTCTGCATCAGTGATCAGCATGCCTACATCACCAATGGCACCGACTCACTGTGCTCACCCGTCCTCACCAACGACTTCTACGACCTGCCTCTCGTGCACGACACGCTGCGCTGGCAACGGCTGACGACGATGCCCGTCTACGTCGATGACGACGGCTCGCTCACCATCGGTTTCGAAGGTTCCAAGCAGAATGCCAACGACCTGGCCTGGCGCCAGGTAGGCAACACCAGCAGCAAGGGCGACCACCGCGAAGGATGGTGGGGAGCATCCCGCTTCGTGTTGCGTTATCACCCACTCTACCGTGTCGCCACCACGCCCGGCTCCTATGGAGTGACCTGTCTGCCCTACGCCGTGAAGCCCACATCAGGACTCACCTTCTACCAGATAGCAGCCATCACCAGCGACTACTCGCACCTCTGCCTCAAGGAGATCAGCGAGGTGGAAGCCGGCATGCCCTTCATCTACAAGTCGGACGGGGCTACTGCCACGTTCTTCGAGTATGGTGAGGAAGCCAAGAGAGCCCTCGAAGGACCCGGCAACCTGCGTGGATTCTTCAAGACCTCAGCTAAGGCTCCGCTGGGCTACTACATGCTGAACGACGGCAAGTGGCAGAAGATTGTGGGCACACGTCCCCAAATGCCAAACTACACCGGCATCATACGTCCCATGACCGACAAGCAGAGTGAGCACATACCCGTGGTCAGCACATGGGCCGGTCCTACCATGCCCATCGAGGGTATCACTGAAGAGGAGATAGCCGCCACCATCAGCGACGTGCCCTACACCAATGCCGACGCCATCATCTACGACATGCAGGGACGCAGAGTGTCCGGCAGTCAGCTGAAGAAAGGTGCATACATCATTAACAACCAAAAACACATCATCCCATGAGACGACTAGCCTTGGCTCTGCCATTCATCTTTTTCCAGTTGTCATCCAGCCCGGTAATGGCGCAGGATGTCACCATCCCCTTCGACCTCAGTCAGCAGGGTGTACGTTTCCAGCCCACATGGGGCCTCGACCAGGCTTGGATCAGCGACCAGAACATGCGCAAGGGCATCAACCACATGGGGAAGGAGAACGTAGGCATCGGACGCTCTTGCTTCCGCACCGTGAAAGCGCTCATCAACGACTCTGTGCTCGACAACGACGCCATCAACTACATGCGTCGCCGAGCCAACATCTTCAATCAGGTCAGCGACACCCTGCCCTTGGTGCTCACCGTCGACCAGGAGGCCGGCTCCGACGAGTATTTCGTCAAGAACAAGAACTGCGACGTCAACCACTGGGCTGCCAACATCGTCAGTCATGTACACTGGATGCAGCAGAACTCCAGGCATCCCGTCATCGGCGTCTCGATCTACAATGAGCCCGACTACTGGTCAGTGGAGGAAGGAGCCACCAACGCCAAGCAGATACAGATAGCCAAACTGCTGCGCCAGCAGCCACGCCTCGACAGCGTCGCCATCGTGGGTGCCAACACCCTCAACGACGATCAGGCCCTCAACTGGTACACCAGCGGCAAGGAGTGGTATGAATGGGGCAACACCCATCAGCTGGCAGGCGACTTCGCTCATTTCGCCAACTTCTACCAGCAGCTCGTCAAGGACGGCAAAGTGGGCTATGGCGACGAGATGCACAATGTGGGCGAAGCCATGATAGGACTCGAGTACGGCATGACGGTAGGCATCTGGTGGGGCTTCGACAGCCGGGCCAGAGGTGAGTTCTGCGACATCAGCCGACACGGCGAGCGACTGGCCTACGGCGAGCATCGCCCCAACTGGACAGCCGCCTCTGTATGGCGACATGACGATGGCCGCGTGAAAGCCTTCATAGGCTCCTCTGAGCGACAGGCCGCCACCACCACCTATCAGTTCCTCTCACTCGATCGTGATGTCTACTTCGACGGGCACGGACCTCTCCGTAATTACACGATGGAAATTCCTGGAGGCACAGGCTATCAGAAAGGACAGACCAATGCCGAGCGTGTCATCGATATCACCTGGGGCGACAATGTGGCTCCCTCGGCCATCACGTCCGGACTCTACAAGCTCATCAACAAGAAGACTGGAGGCGCTGTTGCCTATACGGCCAATGGCAGCAACATCGTGCAGCAGAAATATACTGGCACGGCCAAGCAGCAGTGGACCGTCAAGCCCTGCGACCCTCGCACTGGCGGCGACTACAGCTTCTACGACATCGAGGCATCAGACAATGCCAAGATCCACCTCAACGTGAAGAACTACTCCACCTCCACAGCCGACATCATCGCATGGACACAGGACAAGCCCACCAGCAACGAGCAGTGGTATCTGCAATACGCAGGCGACGGCTATTACTACCTGCGCAACCGTGAGAGTGCACTCTACATGTCGTCGGCAGGAACTGCTGTCACCTCTCGCGTACAGCAGACCAACATGCTCAACGAGGCCAACCGCGACCGCATGCTGTGGCGACTGCTGCCCGTCGACGTGGACTACGAGACTGAAGCCCCTGCCCAGCCCACTAGCCTGTTGGCAGAGCCCCAGTCGGCATCCGTACGTCTCACTTGGGAAATGGGGAAGGAAGACGATCTCGACGGATATATCGTGCTGCGCGCTGACCAGGCTACTGGCGAGTGGAACACCATTGCCCGTCATGTCAACCCGCCCTTCATCGACAAAGGCGCACTGCCTGGCCACACATATCTTTATAAGATAAAGGCCATCGACCGTGCACAGAACATCAGCGAAACGTCAGCAGAAGCCACAGTCACTACTCCCACAGAGAAAGCCCTTGTGGCACACTGGATCATGAACGAGACCCTCGAAGATGCCACTGACAACCAGATGAATGGCTCACCCGCCATGACTCCCGTCGTCTATGAAGACGGACATGCTGAGGGCACGAAGTCGCTGCGTTTCAAGAACAAGCAGTACATCCAACTGCCCACCGACCTCATCAAGGGCGACCAGCTCACCGTCAGCATGTGGATCAGGCCTATGGCATCGGCAGCATGGCAGCGGCTGTTTGACTTTGGTCACGACAGCAGCCACTACATCTACCTCACCACCAGCACAGGCACCACCTCACGTCTGGCCATGAAGGCAGGCACCAATGAGCAGACCATCGACTTCCAGCGCTTCACCGTAGGCAAATGGCATCATGTCGTAGTCACCCTCGCCCCTGGCACTGCTGCCGTCTACGTCAACGGAAAGGCTGTGGCACAGCGTGATGAGATTCCGTTCGGCATCTCCGACATTGTGCCCATCATCAACTACTTCGGCAGGAGTCAGGCATCCAGCTCGACCTTTTTCCAAGGCAATCTGGAAGACATCCGCCTGTACCACTACGCCCTCACAGCCGACGAGGTGTCACAACTCTACGACACGGTCAGTGCCATTGAGACGACCCAGCAGGACAGCCCCTCAGCGACCATCCACTCGCTCGACGGCATGCGTCTGCAGCAGCCGCGTCATGGTCTGAACATCATCAATGGAAAGGTGCAACTCAACCGTTAACCCTGAGCAAAGGCAAAGAGAGAGATTATTTGGTGAGGGTTCTGTCGTCAAGATACTGATTGAAGCGCTCGCGATAGCTGTCGCCGATAGGCAGATACTCGTCAGGACCCATGATGACACGATTCTTGTTCACCTCCTGCACCTTCTCAAGGTTGACAATATAGGAACGGTGAATACGCATGAAGGTGGGGGGCAGAAAGTCCTCCATCTTCTTCATTGAGAGATAAGTGATGACTGGTCGCGGCTGGCTGTCGAGATGCAGCTTGAGATATTCGCTCATAGCCTCCACATAGCGGATGTCGCTGATGGTGATTCTGACGGTACGGCTATCCGTCTTGACAAAGATTGTATCGGCATTGCGATTGGAAGGCTCAGTGCCGACAACGGGTGAAGTTTCACCTCCCTGACTGGCTGCTGAACGCAACTCATATTGTTCTTTGACCTTGAGGGCAGCCCGCTGGAAATCCTGCAGGCCAAAGGGCTTGAGAAGATAGTCGATGGCATTCACGCGATAGCCCTCAACGGCATATTCGGCATAGGCCGTGGTGAAGACAATGAGTGGAGGCGCTATCAGCTGCCGCACAAAGTCCATACCATTAAGGTCGGGCATGTTGATGTCGCAGAAGATGGCATCGACTACTTCCTCCTCCATGATTTTCTGTGCTTCGAGGGCGCTCATGCATTCACCACAAAGCTGAAAGAAAGGCATTTTCCTGATGTAGGCGGCCAGCTGCTGCAATGCCAGTGGCTCGTCGTCGATGGCAAGTACTTTGATCATATCCAATGACTTTGTTTATAATGGAAGAATGACATATCCTTTGACTCTGTTTATAATGGAAGAATGAGTTCGACGCTATAGGTATCCGTCTGATCATCGATGTTCAGCGAGTAGCCGTCGCCATAGATGAGGTCAAGCCGTCGCCGCACGTTCTGCAGCCCTACGCCTCCGTGATGATCTTCACCTGATGGAACCTTGCTGTTTTTGCAAGTGAAGTACAGACCACCGTCATCGATGCCGACAGCAATGTCGATAAACGATTCCTGCCTGTAGCTGACGCCATGCTTGAATGCATTCTCAACAAACGTAATCAGTATCAGCGGAGGAATCAGCTTGTCAGGAATGCGCTCAGGAATGGCCACGCTGACCTTCACGCGATCAGTAAGGCGCATCCGCATCAGCTGGATATAGTCCTGCGTGAAGCCTATCTCCCTACTGAGCGGCACCTGCTGCTTCGCCCCCTCATAAAGCACGAAACGCATGATTTTCGACAGGTCGACGATGGCCTCCTTGGCCCGCTCGGCATCAATGTCGACGAGGGCATGGATGTTGTTGAGCGTGTTCATCAGAAAATGAGGATTAATCTGATAGCGCAGGTATTCCAGCTGCTGTTCCAGGTTCTGCTTCTCGAGCAGTGCCAGTCGTTTGCGGTCACCCCGCTGTTGGAAGTAGAGCTTCACCCCTAGGTTCAGACCGAGCATGAGGAGAAGGATGATGACTGCCACCACATCGTGCTGCCCAAAGACAAATGGCGGATGTACCTGCTTGTCATCGGGGCCATGCATGCCGTCAGGAGCAAACCGTCCGTCAGGCTTAGGCATGTCATCAGGAGCAAACCTGCCGTCAGGCTTAGGCATGTCATCAGGAGCAAACCTGCCGTCAGGCTTAGGCATATCGTCTGGCTCGTGCATGTCATCGAAGTGCTCCATAGGAGGCCGATGGCCGTCAGGGCCCATCGTGTCATGCCTCATGTCCTTACGAGGCCTGCCTGCGCACTGCACTACGACAAAAGCCGCCACCAGGACAGCGACGAGCGAGAAATAAAGCCAGCGCCGCTGCCGCTGTATGAACAACGGCGCCAGCAGGAAATTATGAATGAGAAACACGACAAAGACAAGAGCAAGCTCCTTCCACACGTGTATCACGTCATGCCACCCGAACACCAGATAGCCGTCCTGGTCGGCACTCACATAGTGACCCACGATAGGAGCCATGAACAGTACGCCCCACAACAGAGCGTATACTCCCAGCTCCTGCCTGTCCTGCTTCCACATCTGCATGGCTTTTTGCTTACTTCTTCAGCAGCACTTTTCTGGTTTTGCCTCCCTGACGCACGATGGCGATGCCCTGAGCACGATCTGTGCGACGTCCGCTGAGGTCATAGGCCACCGTCGCCTCGCCGTTGTTCAGCTGCAGGTCTTCGATGGATGTTGGTGTGGTGGTAAATGTGCGCTTGCCGCCTCCATAGACGACAGAGCCGTCGACCTTCACATGCTTGCCGCCATAGTCATACACAGCAACAGTGAGTGTGCCGTCTTCCATATAGAAGTTGCCCGTGTCCTCTTCCTCATGCAGAGGTTTCTGGCCTGTGCTGGCAGTGCCGCTGAGCTCCACCTGAATGCCATCGTCCTCCACACCGCTGATGTTGATGACGCCGCTCTCCATGAGGAAGTACTCCTTGCAGTGAATGCCGTCCTTCACAGCCTTCGTGACGTTGATGGTGCAGTTCTTCACCTCCATATATTCCTTGCTGTAGATGGCGTGCTTGCTGTTGCCAACGACGTTCAGCGTTCCCCTTCCCTTGAACTCAGTGTGGCCCTTGGAATGGAAGCATCCGTTGTAGTCTTCATTCACGCCATCAGTCAGGGTATTGGTAGTCTCTTTCTTCACGCTGACGTCGATGCGCTTGCCGTTCTGAATGTTGACGGCAGGGCCTTTGGGATTGGTCAGTGTCACGCCAGCCAGGGTCACAGTGCATTTGTAGCCTCCCTCGAGATAGAACTCGCCGTCGCTCGACGATCCTGAGAGGATATACTCTATTTCGCCGATGCTGTTGCCTGTGAATGATGCCGACTGCACGATCTTGACATGCGAAGAGGTGCCACTGCTGACGGTGACGTAGCTGCTGATGTTGCTCGCCACAGTGACCTTGGCACTATTCCCACTGTAGGTAATCTCGACGGTGTTGTTGTCGATGGCCCACATACTGTTGATACCTGCCACGAGGGCAATGATTGAAAGTAAAGTCTTCTTCATTACGAATGGTTCTCTTTGAGTTTTTGTTGTTAGGAGAGTGCAGGAGTAACGCTACTCCCACACTCTTCGTTTCTTTTTTGATATTGTCCTACCAGCCATGTCTTCCACCTCCTCCAGGTTGCATGCCAGCTCCCATGCCGCTGCTGAGCGAAGCCGATGCCGTCACATCTTGCGACGTCGACCCCATACTGAGCTTGTAGCTGCCGGCGCTGGCCATGCCTGTGGCTGTGAGCATGATGGCACCGTTGTTGTAGCTATAGGGCGGCATGTTGAAGGTGACCAGGGTAGAACTACCGTCGCTGACCGTTACAGCTGCGTTGGCCGAGACCGATCCGCTGGTGCTCACCACGCCCTGAGTCGTACTGCCCAGACTGGCGTCGATGCGTCCTCCGATGCCGAATACGTTTCCACCAGTGATATACAGTCTGCACTGTTCGCCCACGTCGATGCCCGACTCTGCGCCACTGGCTCCAAAGGCCACGATATTGCCGCCCTTGACATACATATTGCCGTTGGCGTCCATACCGTCGTTGCCAGTGCTCACGGCCACGATGTCGCCTCCGCTGATGGTCATGTCGCCAGCCGAGTTGACTGCATCGTCATAGGCCGACACCTGCACATTGCCGCCGCTGACGTTCAGCGTGCCCTTGCTCTCGATGCCTTCGCCGTTGGCACCCTTCGTGCGATCCAGGAGCAGGCCGCCGTTCACGTCGAGTGCTCCATGCACGTTCTTCGTGCCGATCTTGATGCCCTTGGGCGAAGCGGTGTCGTTGTTGCTGGTGTACTTCGACCCTTCCGTGATGACATATAGCGAACCGCCGTTCACATACGCCTCATAGTCGGCCTTCAGACCCTTGCCGCCATTGCCTGTCGACTTCAGGTATACCTCTCCGCCATTCTGCGTATAGGTAGAATCGCACTTGATGGCTGCTGCGCCCTTCACCTCCTGGTCGTCACTGTCCCATGTGCCGCTGCCAGTAGTGATGACCGTGGTGCGGCCTCCGTTGACGATGATGTTGCTCTCGCAATTGATGCCCTTGGCTGCAGCTGCCGTCACCTCGACATTGATAATGCCTCCGTTGACATAGACGCCGTCATTGGCTTTGATGCCATGATTGGCAGTCGACTTCACATAGACATTGATGCCTGAACGGAGCACGATGTAGTCGGCCACATGTATGCCATTGTTGTAGTTGCCATAGACCTCCAGCTGTCCCTCGCCGCTCATGAGCAGCTTGCCCTTGCAGTAGAGGGCACCCTTCTGGTCGCTGGCCTTCGACGAGCTGCCGTCGGCCAGCACGTTGGCCGTTCCATTGGCCAGCTGCAGGAAAGCACGTTTCTTGCTCAGCAGGTTCAGGGCTGTAGAGTCAGGGTTGGTGATGTCCGTCCCCTTGAGCTCTATCTCGTACTTCTTCTCACCCATGACGGTAAGCGATCCGTTGGTAGTCGTTCCTGTCACAACATAGTGAATACCTGCCGTCGAACCGTGATCAGCCACCACGTGTGCACCATTGGCCGTGATGGTCACTCCGCTCACCTCGTCGAACGTGGCCTTGTTGTCATCGAAACTGATGTTCACCTGCGTAGCAAAAGTATTGTTAGCCAGGTCGTCCTCTTCGTCAGGGAAGTACTCGCCGACTGTGGTCTGGGGCTCGGTACTGCTTCTGTCGATGGCAACCGTGAAGGTGGTCAGATCGCCGGAGCTGGCTGTTGCCCCTCCGCTCTCGCCTCCTACGGCAGTAGTGCCTTCTTCGATGTTTCCGTACCAGTCATCCATCCAACTCTCGTCTTCCTGACTGCAGCCCTGCAGTCCCACTATCAATGCGAGTAGCATCATTGTCTTCATTACCTTTTTCATAATCATGCTCGTTGTTAGTTGATTTTGATGGTGCAAAGGTAATGATAAACAAAAGACGGGGCAAATCATTTCAGTGAATGCCCCGTTATGTTCAGCAAATCATTATTCGCCCACCAGACCGCCGACAGCCTTCTTGGCTGCTTCAGCGGCATTGTCCACTGCGTCATTGGCAGCTTTCTTGGCGCCCTCAACAGCCTGGCCGGCTGCATCCTTGGCACCCTCTACGGCATTGCCTACAGCATCCTTGGCAGCGTCAACAGCATTGCCGGCAGCGTCGACAGCACCCTCTACAGCGCCTTCCACTGCATCGTTGGCAGCACCAGCGGCATCATTCAGCTGATCGCCGGCGATACCCACCAAGCCCAGCAACTGGTCGACGGGCTGCTCACTGACGCTCTTGATGAGCTCCTGGGCACGCTCAGCCATATCGCTGTTGGCTATCTTGCCCACCACTTCCGAGATCTTGGCAGCATTGTCCTTGAGGAACTGCTGAGCCGTCTGCAGATACTCCTGAGCCTTCTGGGGATTGTCCTTGATGAAGCTCAGGGCTTTCTCCTGGATGTTTCCCACCAGTGCAAAGAGTCCCTCGCCGTCGCCGTTCTTCAGCAGGTTGCCAAGGGCAGTAGGCAGGTCCTTCACCTCACTGGGAGCCTCAGCCTGAGGATCACCCGTTCCTGGAGTCTCGGTCTTTCCAAGACATGATGCCAGCGTCATTGTGGCCACTGCCATCAGAGCAAAAAATAATTTCTTCATACGATAAATGTTATTAAATTAAGTAATAAAATGATTCTTTCGGCGGCAAAATTAAGAAATAAAGTTGACATGAGCAAAAAAATGGCACAATCATTTGGTCATCATGAAAATATTTGTTATTTTTGCCCTTCGTAACGACTGCTTGCCAGTCAAAATGCCACTATAGAACGACACATCAGCAACTATGGACGTAGAACGCATCAACCAGCTCATCAACGAGCGCCCCAACCTGAGTACTGCCCTCGGCATGGAGTTCATCTCCACTGCGGAGGACGACACCTGCATGGCACGCATGAAGGTAGACGAACGCAACCGGCAGCCTTTCGGATTCCTCAGCGGAGGGGCATCGCTGGCTCTGGCCGAGAACGTGGCGGGCGTGGGCTCGTCGGCTCTCTGCCCAGGGTGTGCCTGCGTGGGAATAGAGGTCAGCGGCAGCCATGTGAAAGCTGTGGTCGAGGGCGACGTCGTCACGGCCTATGCGCGCCTGCTTCATCAGGGATCGACACTTCATGTGTGGAATGTTGACATCAAGGACACGGCAGGCGACCTGATCTCTAATGTGCGTGTCACCAACTATATCGTACGCCAGAAATGAACAGCTTCGCCATCTTCCGACTGCCGCACGAGCGGCAAGGCACTCTCATGCTGCAAACCACAGGCGAGCCGCTGCAGCTCCGCCACCCTGACGAGCTGCGCCACAAGCAGGGATTCGTCATGGCTCCTTTCATGGCCACGAGCCTTCCCCTGCTCCTCATCCAGCCCGACACCGTCGCGACCTTTTCCTCGGCCGAGGAGCTGCTGCGGCTGATGGATGGCATAAGCCCCCTCCAACCTCCCCCCGAAGGGGGAGGCCACAGCGCCGGAGTTTTGTGCGAGGGAAGCCTCCCCCTTCAGGGGGAGGTTGGAGGGAGCCGGGCCTCGTATGCTGCCGACTTCGCCCGTTTCCATCACGAGCTGCAGGCAGGAACCTACCAGAAGCTGGTGCTCTCACGATGTGCCGAAGAACCCAACACGGGCGATGCCACTCCTGTTGAGCTCTTCATCCGCGCCTGCAGGCTCTATCCCCGACTGTTCATCGCACTCGTCTCCACGCCTCAGGCAGGCACCTGGCTCACCGCCACACCTGAGATTCTGCTCGAAGGCGACCATCAGCTGTGGCGCACCATTGCCCTCGCAGGAACGATGCAGCTCAGCGGCGACGACCTCAACGGCGAGGGCGAGCAGATCCACTGGAGCGTGAAGAACATCCAGGAGCAGCGCTATGTTGCCTCCTACGTCGCCGACTGCCTCAAGCGCCTCGGCATCGATTATCTCGAGACAGGGCCCCAGACCGTCCGTGCCGCCCAGCTGGTGCATCTGCGCAGCGACTTCACCTTCGCCCTCGATCAGCACGTCCAGCTGTGCGACCTGCTCGCAGCCCTCCATCCCACGCCTGCCGTCTGCGGACTGCCCAAGGACGAGGCCCTGCGTTTCATCATCGGCCAGGAGCATAGCCCCCGCCGCTACTACAGCGGATACATGGGTCCGCTCTCCCCGTCTTCCACCCATCTCTACGTTTCCCTCCGCTGCATGCAGATCGAGCCCAGCCGCTACCTGCTCTATGCCGGCGGCGGAATCCTGAAGGACAGCCGCGAGCCCGAAGAATGGCAAGAGACAGAGTCAAAGCTCCTGACCATGCGCTCGCTCCTGACCCCCTAGCATCGAAATCGCGAAATATCGAAATCCCGAAATATCGAAATATCGAAATTCCGAAATATCGAAATCCCGAAATCCCGAAAAAAATCAAAACCCCTCCCCCGTGTACAGCAACAAAGACTCCGTAAACATACTCACCGCCCTCCTCGTGGCCCATGGCATCCGTCATGCCGTGGTATGCCCAGGCTCGCGCAATGCTCCCATCGTGCACAACTTCAACGAATGCCCTGACATCGAGTGCCACCCCG
>ODAI012588953.1_pt1 | contig 14470 bp, 8 predicted proteins | sample 1539321 | NCBI WGS metagenome assembly ODAI01 (sample SAMN02144231, study PRJEB22623) | gut metagenome | biome: sheep rumen | host: Ovis aries | place: New Zealand
TGAAGTTTCAGGGAGAGGAACTGAAAGATTTTAATTCTCTTGCGATTGTACGTGGAGCGGCTCGTCGTCTGTACATGCTGGAATGTTTCGAAGGCATTGAAATGGAAATGCCGGGAATTATGGAAGAGGATGTGCCGAGTATTGCAGGTCAAAAGATAAGGCATTCTGATGTGAGGCGCTACTCATCAAGACATAAAAGCGGAATACATTTGAATGGAGTGAGCGGCTATGTCGATCTTGAAGGTGTGAGTAAGGAATTGCTTGAGTTGCTGATAATCGGTGAAATAGTGCAGATTGGAAAGAATACGAGTTTTGGGTTTGGGAGATATACAGTTATATAATAAATGTGTTGTTTGAAAACATGTATAGTATATTTTTCGCATAGTTACGGTTTAAGAGATAATTGTTGATACAAATAGGGAAGAAGGAGTAGTAGATGACGGAATTAAAATCAGATATCAGGGAAAATGGTGGATATGTGCTTGCTATGTATGATATTCGTGGCAAGCAGAAATATATATATCGTAGTAGGAAAATTAAAGAAATAGTAGGCGGCTCTATGATGATTCGTAATATCTTCTCTAAGTACCTATTTTCAAGTGAACTCTGTGGAGAAAAGGGCCCGTATAAGATTTTTAATGATTCTAACGTACCTTTTAGTGAAAGTTCTTTCAAGAAACATATAGACCAAGGATACGTGGGTGAATTGGTTTATGATGGCGGTGGCAATTTCCTGGTCGTTTTTAAGAATCGGGATATTTATGATAAAGTCACGTATGAATTTACGAAAAAAGTAATACAGGAAACCGCTACATTGAATGTTCTTCCTACTTGTGTTCCTGTAACGAGTTTTAAGAATTTTCACTGCAATGAAAGAGATAGATTTGGAAGGATTAAGCATCAAGGTGATTACGAGAAACTGTATTCTGTTCATCGATTGAATGAGGCTATGGATACAGGAATTCGCCCTTGGGGAACCTTGCCAGGTGTTCAAGTAGACTATACAACGTCTATGCCGTTAGTACGCTTTATGAAAATTGCATATGATGACAAGAAAGATGGAGTTGGTGCAGTTTGGAAAAAGGTGACAGCAGAGAGTGTAGGAAAATATAATGAGTATTTGAATATGAATGAAAATGACAAAAACAAAATAGGCGCCAGATGGCTTGATGATATTGTTGAAGACAAGGGAAAAGACAGTCTCCTTGCAGTCATATATATTGACGGAAATAGTATGGGCGCACAGGTTCAAAAATGTGTTGATCAGCATACTGATTATGAGGGCTGTATCAAAGAACTCCGGAAATTCTCTAATAAGATACAGAGAGAATACATCAATATTCCGCTGGAAAAAATAGATGAAAAACTGGTCGAATTACATGGCAATGATATTCAGTCTCGAAGAATGGTTGTATATGCCGGAGATGAGATAACATTAATATGCAATGCACATGATGCAATAGAGATTGTTAAGACGTATTTCAACAGTTTGCCATCAGATGATTCTTCATGTGCTGGAATTTGTATATTTCAAAGCCATATGCCTTACGCAGATGCATATCATATTGCTGAAGAATGTTGCGAGACCGGAAAAAAAGAAATGAGAAACTTGGGATTAACAAATGTTTGTTTCACAGACTTTCATTATTGTCAAGGTGCAATCGGATCATCATTAAAGGATATACGAGAGCGAGAAAACCTGCAATTAATAAGTAGACCTTGGTTATTTAGGGAGGGGTGTAATGCTGGTGATAAAGGAAAAATAAGCGGATTCCCTGATATTGAGAAAATTGAAAAGATTAGTGGTTTCATGAATATTATCGGCAGGACAAATATTAAGAATCTTGCAGTGCCCGCTCGCTATAGCAAAGCTGAGTATTATTTTGAGCTTGAAAGAATCAAAGCACATATGGAGACAGAGGAAAAACAGCAAGTAGATTTTGAATTGTTAAAGCAGAATAGAGAATTAGTCTACGATATGATAACTGTTTATGATCTTTGGTTCAGAAAGAGAGAGGTAAACGATTAGAATGGCGAAGAAAAAAAACAATCATCCGAAAAGCAAATCTGGAAAGATTAAGGCGAAGGAAAGTGCAAGTCAGGTTTCGAAAAAAGTCGGGATAAATACAAATACAGTGAATGATGAAAAAACCGGGTGGAAAACAGCAACAGTTACAATAGAATTATTATCTGATATGTGTATTGGATCAGGTTATTCTTATGCCGGAATAATTGATTCTGATATATGTTATGATGAATACGGTTTCCCATATATTCCGTCAAGAAGAATAAAAGGATGTATGAGGGAATGTGCGGAAGAAGAGTTGTATTCTGTCCTTAGAAATTCGTCTACAGACATTTTCGGAAAACCAGGTGCGAATGGTGAAGGTGGATTGATACTTGGAGATGCAGTATTAAAAGGCATTGATATTAAAAAAACTGAAATCAGAAATCTGTTAAAGAGTAGCTATAATACCTATTTAACACAACAAAAAGTGTTGTCTTATTATACGGAGGTCAGGGGACAGACAAAACTTTTAAATGGTGTGGCCGAAGAAAACTCACTCAGATTTACGAGAGTTCTTAATAAGGAAGAAGCAACGGTATTTGAAATGCCGATAATGTTTAAGGAAGAGTACTATGCTGATATAAAAAACATAATTCGTGCACTAAGACATATAGGTCTTCATAGGAACAGGGGACTAGGGAGCGTAAAGTGCAGGATGGAATCGGCTTCGACACAGAGACGTAATAAACTAAAATTGTCTGAAGAAAAAGCAGGTACTCGAACAGTTATCACATATGTTATCAGAAATATAGCCCCTTTAATGCTGTGTAATATGGAGGACAATGTTTCTGAAACAAAAGTTCGAGGACAAAGTGTAATTGGTCTTCTTGCAAATAGATATCTTGCATATAAGGATAGAACAGCAAATGATCAGGCGTTCAAAGACTTATTTTTAAACGGTCAAACAATATTCTCAGATGCTACCCCGTATCATGAGGGAAGAGTATATTACCCGGTTCCGTTATATATCAATAAATTGAAAAAGACGTCTGCCTTGGTAAATGTCGAGTATTCTGCAAATGAGATAGAAAAAAATGGCGAAATTCCAGAAAAGTATAGGGCTATCGATGGAAATTTACCGAAAAAATTATCAGGTTACTATTATGAAGATGGATCTGCTGCTGACTTTTTAGAAATACAGAGAACTTTATATCATCATCATAGGCATGCAAATCAAAAAGCCGGAATGAAAGAACAGCTGTATGATATGGAGGCAATTAGTGTAGGTCAGAGATTTATAGGCACTATTGAATGTCCGTCCAATTATGCTAAAGTCATCGAAACATTATTCCGAGCTGATCAAAGAACAATCGGGAATCAGGGTGTCAGTATCTTAAGATTTGGAAAATCTAAGACAACTCAATATGGAACATGTATTTTAGAAAAATATGATTCTAAGGTCATATCTGAGGAAAAAAATAAGAAAAATGAATTAAGTGTCGGGAAAAATCAGTTTATAAAAGTGGATTTCCTTTCGGATGCAATATTCTTAGACCAGTACCATAATTTCACAGTGGAAGCGCATATCATTGAAAATGAAGTAAGAAAATGCATAGGCATAACAGATGTGAAAGACAATGTGTATACAGAAGGGGAAGCGATTCCACCAAGCCCGAGACAGAATAACTATTATAGTATATTAAGTACCGGAGAAGTCGCAGGATATAATGGGGTATGGAAAACACAAAAACAACCAGTTCCGGTTGTTAATGCAGGAAGTGTATTGATTTTTTGTAATAAGGAAAAGTGTACAGTACCCGTCGAACTGAGAATAGGAGAAAGATGCCATGAGGGATTCGGCCATGTTCGCGTATCATTAATGCAAAATACAGGCTATGTGGTAAATACGATTTCGGAGCTGCAGAATAGTTATCATAAAACAGTTCCTGTGGTTAAGCCGGATAAGGTTAAAGACATTTTAAAGTATGTGATGGAAAAAGAGCTGCATGAATATGTAAAATTAGTAGCATATTACCATGAGGATCTTGATGTCAATTCATCTTTGATAGGAAGAATTAATTTAATGTATCATGATGCTTTAAAGTCCGGTGCGAACGAAGAAGATAAGTTTCAAAACTTTGCAAAAAGGGTAGAGTCAATAAAGACTGATTCTGCTAAAAAAAGAATTGAAGAAAAGGTTCTTGATAAAATAGGCAGCTATTCTGACAAGGACAAAATGTGGTTGTTAGATAGCAATAAAATTTCTGATCTTCTGAAAAGTAATGCTGATGAGGCAAAGCAGGTTTCCAAAGTTATATGTGACTATAGAAATGTGTTTGGAGCAAATGCTGAAGAGATATTGATAAAAGGGCTATGGCGTGATTATGTAGCTTCAGTTTTAATCAGTCAAAAATACAGAAATAAGGATCGAGGAGAATCTGGAGAGGAGACTGTTAATGAAGAGCAAAGTGATTAAGAAGCATTATTTGAAGATTACATTTGTTGCAGAGTCTCCGCTTGCCGTTGGTTCTGGCCGGAATGAAGTGACAGATAAAGATATAATTCGGAGAAAATCTGGGGAGCCATTTATTCCGGGAGCCTCTATTGCCGGAGTAATAAGGGAATTTGCAGAAGAAGCAGGTGTGGATATAAAACGGTATTTTGGAGATGTCTATATAAATCGAGGAGATGATAGGGGAAACACTTCTGGCTCGTTAAAAAATTCAGAATCGAGACTATTATTTTTTGATGCGAACTTGACACAGAGACAGGGAGAAGAACAAAAGCAGGAGCCTATCGTGTCCACACGTGATCAAGTTGCCCTTGATGGGGAGACTAAAACTGCAATTAAAGGCGCCAAATTTGATATGCAAATAATTGAGCCTGGTATTGAGTTTACTACATACGTTTTACAGAATGTGTTTGACGAAAAAAATGAACAAGATTTGACAGGTTTGATAGGAACACTCTGGACATCAAATCAGGTTTACTTAGGATCAAAAACAACGAGAGGGTATGGTGAGATAAGATGTACGAGTATACAGGAATGTATATTTGATATGAGTGTTGGAGATGACGTAGTTAAATGGATTGAATTTGATATGTATAGCAATAAAGGATGGTATCCATTTAAAAATGCATGTCAGTATCAAGGCAACAGAAGAATGGTTACCTTAAAATTAAAATTAGTAGGAGGACTATCAGTTCGAAAGTATACTACAGATATAGCTGACGACTCTGAGATATCTATGCCCGACTATGAGCAGATGACAGCACAGCTGCCTGCTGGTAAAAAAGTTCCGGTAATTCCCGGAACATCATGGGCAGGAGCATTTCGCCATCATATGGAAAGGCTTCAAAACGGAAGCACGACAATAGACTGTTATTTTGGAAAGGCTTCATTACATAAAAAAGGAAAAAACACGGGAAGAAAATCAATAATCAGATTTTCTGAGACACAAATTACCGGAGGAAAGTGTAAAGTAGTATCTCGAAATGCAATTGACCGATTCACAGGGGGAACAGTTGATAAAGCGCTGTTTACTGAGCGTGTACATTACGGTGGAGAGACATACTTAAAAATAAGCTTTGATGATCAAATACCATGCCAGACAAAGCAGAGTCTTGCTGCAACAATTCTGGATTTGCACTATGGTTTTATGGCTATTGGCGGACTAACATCCGTAGGGCGAGGAGTGTTCAGAGTTTTAAGCATTAACGGACATGAGTTATACCCGAATGTGGATAAAGCAGGCGATAATTATCAATTGATTACTAAGGTATTAGAGGGAGGAGCCTAAATATGAAAGCTGTTACAGTTCAGGAATATCTTAAGATGATAGAAGGCATAACAGGTTTCATTTCCTATATTGCAACTGACGATTGTTGGATCAAAAGATGGCCGTTAACGAATTCTTTTGACTGGGATGCAGTATCAGATAAGATAATAGAAATCCGTATTTTTAATGAGAATGAGGAGTTGAAAATATATCGGAATACTGTCGACAGAAAATTTTATTTGAGACATATCTGTGACAAAAAAGGTACCGATAAATCAAGAGCATACGTTTATTATGATGAGTATTTTGATGAGAGTCAGTATATAAATCTCAAACATGAGGGACAAGGTTCTTTTCAATACAGCATAGAAAAAGATAAGCAAGAGTCCGGAGAGGAAGCAATGTTAACAGTTCGATATTATTTAGGAAAAGAACAGAGGACAAGTAGGGCTTTCGTGAAAGATTGGAGAGCTGTAGGTGTGAAAGGAGGATTGTAATGGGTTCAAAGTTCAGATATGAGCTTGATAGTACACAGCTATTTGTAAATCCATATAACTTTGTTTCGATCGATTATTTAAGTGATAAAAGTAAGCCGGATGAACAGGATTCTTCATATATATCGGGAAAGATAAAATGTAGTTTATTAACAAAGACACCAATAGCTATTTTAGATACAGATCCCGAAAAAATTACTCGTATTAAAACGAAAGACGGAGAACATGAAATTTATCCGTTCTTTCGGACATTTAACAATAAACTTGTAATCCCTGCTTCTTCGCTCCGTGGTCCGATTAGAAGTGTATATGAAACCGCTACTAATAGTTGTTATCCTACTCAGAGTATTGAAAAAAGTATACTATCAGCGAGGCCCTCGGTATCCACATCAAATCCGGGAGTAATACGTAGGGATTCAGAGGGGCACTGGCATCTTTATAAGGCCGTGGCCGGCAGGTTCAGACCGGAAGATGGAATTGAAAGTGCTTGGAAAAAAGGAGAAGTTGATGGTATACGTGAGGGAGAGGAGATAACACATTTAGTTAAAATCGGACAAGATCGAGAAGAAGACCTTACAGGAATGCTTGTTATCGGCGAACCGATAAAAGATAAGAAGAATGTTTATGTTTTTAAACAAAGTACGGAATATTCTATTAGTATTGAAGTGATGGATCTTTTGGTCAAACGGCTTGAAATAGGTATTGACGATTTCTATCAAAAGAAGTCTGTAAATAAAAAGTCTGATAATGAGCACCAGGAAAATAAGCCTGTAAAAGAAAAGTTTGGTAATGAGCACCAGGAAAATAAGCCTGTAAAAGAAAAGTTTGGTAATGAGCACCATGGATATAAGCGATATCGCAGCATGCTTAAGAACGGTATAGCACCTGTTTGGTATAGAGTTACCGGGAGTAAAGTTCCGGAAGTGATACTTTCACCAGCGTGTATAGGTCGAAACGTATTTTATAATACTGAAAATATGGTGCTTGGAACAAAAGGACGATGCTCAAGTAGGGCAAATAGGTGTAGAGCATGCGACTTGTTTGGAATGATTGGTGATAATAATCAGTCTCAGGGAAGTAAGCTCAGGTTCACAGATGCAGCTTGCATAAAAAATGACTTGAATGATAATCGTTATTATAGATTGAGGGAATTAGCTGGACCCAAGAATTCATATTTTCCATTTTATCTGAAGCATCCATATTTTGGAGAACTCAAAGGAGCAAGTTATAAAAGCTTACTTAACGCACTCGGATATGACTCACCTGGAATAGAGCTCAGGGGAAGAAAATACTATTGGCATTCAAATAACGCTGATAGTCTAAACGTGTGTCTTCAGCATGCAAGAGATTTGTCCGATGAGGATAGAGTACCTATAAATATAAGGAATCGAACGGTTGAGACTGTTTCCCCAAATGCTGAATTTGAATTTGACATTTATTTTGATCAAATTACTGAAAAACAACTATACGAACTGGTCTGGGCCATTAATTTTTGGGATAATGATAAAAACGGACATCTGTGCCACAAAATAGGGCATGGGAAACCAATTGGATTAGGGAGTGTTAAAATTATAGTTTCAGAAATTGATTATCGAAGCTATAAAGAAGGCGAATATAATATTATCGTGGAGAAATTTGAGGATATTCAGACCTGTAATCCATTTGGGAAACTGGAGGACGTTGCGGAAAATAGGAATAAAGCAAGCAAAAGGACAATAAATGAGCTATTGACAATAGTGGATTTTAATAATCTAATGGATGTTGAATATCCGGGAATTGTAGCTGATGAAGAATTGATAAATGAGGTAGACCTTCAAGACGAAGATAATGAATTGGCAGCACATAAATGGTTCTCTGAAAATAAGAAGAAGGACAAAAACGATAAAAACACTGAATATCAACCGTTACCACAGATTTTGGATCGAGACGGCAAGTGGGATCCCACACGAATGAATATGAAAAAGTATAAAGCGTTCCGAGGCTAAGTGAGTATTGTTGCCTCTAAGAGAATTTCATGTATAGTCTAAAACGTGGGCATTTACCTGATGAGGACTAGAGTATCCGAAAAAGCCTTTTATGTTCAGAAATACAGAACCGGGCATCAATGAATTCAAGGCATGGACGCCTCACACACTATCATGTGAAATATTCAAAAGAACTGGACGATAATGATTCAACCAAGAATGATTGTAAGAATCCGATAGTTATTGCAGGATTGATGAAGGAGAAACAATATTTTGAAAAAATTTATTATGATTACGCCCTTACAGGGTTACGACAAAGACGGACAGGATGCATTAAAACCTACTTTATATAAGGCTCCCGGAAACAGCAGATTGGAGTATAAAAATGAAACGAGGTTTCCTTTAATACCCCTTATTAATGGATATGCAGAAGAAGGCGAAGAAATTAGAGTCTTTGCCATTACTCCTGAAACAGAGCACACACCACGTCATGTGAAACAACTCTCTGAGGAATTATCTGCACTTCAAGAAAAGAAAGGGTTTAAATGTAAAGGAGTTGAGGTTATACCTGTTTTATATGCCGGGGATGTGAGAAATCAGATAGACATTTTTCATAAGGTAATTAATAAATTGGAAGACAATGACAGACTCTATGGATGCATAACGTTTGGTAATAAACCTATGCCTATTGCTGAAATTATGGCAATAGAGTATGCATATCGTGTACTGGAAAATGTGACCATAGGTTGTTTGATTTACGGAGAAAAGAACCACACTACGAATGAAGCAATTATTTTTGATATAACTGCAATGATTCAGTTGAATGAGATAACAAGCATTCTGGCTGAAAAGCGAGTCAAAGATCCGAAACGTATTATGGATTTAATTATTGATGGAGAATGATAATTATGAATCATAAATATGATGTGATCTATACTGATGATATAGATAAAGTCACAAAACTGGAGGACCGTCTTAAAGGACTTGAAGTAAGACTAAAAGATGTCTTGAATAGGGGTGACACAGACCAAATCGAATATGTGAGGTTTGAAATATGCAGTGTACTTCTGGGAGATAACTATAAAAAAGATTACATTAGAATCTCTAAGGAATACATCTTTGGGGGAACTGAATTTGATGACATATGGAGTATAGTAGCTACTAAAGTTTATAAGAAATATGACCCAACTACAAATGTGCCATTAATTGCATATTTAAGGCAGACTATTAAACACACAGCAATTGATGAATTTCGCAAGATTTCAATGCCTGATCCAAACGAAACTGATGAAGAAGATATCGAGGAAACTTCTACTAATGTAGATGACGTAAAAAAACGTAAAAAGAGAGTTCCAATAGTCCAGCAATCACTAAATATAAGCGATGAGAGTGGCAAGGAACTCCTTGAATCAATTCATAATGACGACTGGCAGACTGAGTTCACAGGGAATATCAGAGAAGATATGAATCCGGAGACTCTTGCGGTTCTTAAGGATGGGTTTGACATTTTCTGGATGAGAATAGTTGCCGGTGTTATTAGTTTTGATAAGATGATTGGTAAAAAAGAGGAGATACGAAGTGTATTTCTGCCTGTTTTCTATACGGGGATTTTATTATGGCAGATGAAAACCAATATGGAAAATTTTGGCTTTTGCGATAAATCTAAGATATTATTGCCTTCCAAAATTCCATTTTTTGAACATTGTTCTGTAAATCTGGACATACCAAAAGAGGGAGATATTAATGAGACATGGGAAGCCATCTGCTGGTGTATTCTTAAGCCTTTTGCTGAGGCAAGTTGGGTGCCGCAGGAAAAGCCACGTCCAAGCATTACAGGAAAAGAAAAACCGATGGGTTTGCCAATAAAAGCGGGAGTTTACAGAGGATATTATGCTCAGGTTGAAGGAACTGTATATCCCAATTCAAAGATAACAGACGCACTGAAAAAATGTCGTGAGCTTATTACAGAATTTTCCAAAGAGGGCTATTCTGAGAGAGTGTGAAGCAATGTCTGGGAGAGAGAGACCACTGCATAAGCGGACTCTCTCCCTCATCGGCGATATTAGAATGCATGATTTGTTTTTCATGTTGTGTTTGTTACTCTTTTCTGCTTTAAATTTCTTCTATTCCTTCAAGTAGTATTCGTTTATAAGAATTCATATTATCACTAAAGTCAATTCCGATGCTAAGCCCGTTTAGAGCGTTAATCGTCTCACTTTCATCGCGAGTTCTAACGCCTTCACCCGCATGATTCATACGATTTCGCATTATTTTCACTGCAAGATAATAGGCCATAATTTTCGCGGTTTTCTCTGAGTCATAGTCAATTCCGATATTAACGCTTTTATCTTTTATTCGTTGCACACCGAATACCTTTTTCCTAAGTGTTTTATCCGTACCTCTTCTTGAAGGTGTTGATATCGCATGATAATTGCTTTCGTTATTATATAAGAATTGGTGTAGCCAGTAATTATTTGAAGAATTCAACGATTCCCAGAATTGTTTAAAACTTGGGGGTATACTTCCGTTTTCTGTCACATAGTCATCAGCATCCGAAGAAGGATTGTTAGGTCTGTACATTAATACTTGGTAAACATCGTACGATGCCCCATCTCTTTTCGTTAGATCATCTTTCTCGTAACACCTATTAATAAAAGAAATGATACGATTATATGCTTTAAGAATTATACCCGTCTCATTTCTTTTTTGGCTTTCCAATACCTGAACGATGTCCGATCGGTTCATAGAACCATCAGTAACTACTGAAAGATTTTTCAATGACCTCCGCAATACCGTCACCTCCAAACCTTCAGCGGCGCGATCATACAATTCTGTATAGAATCCAGTTTCAAATTTATTATGACCCGGAGATGGATTCACTGAATTAATGTCCACATAATTTGGAACCAGATTATTTTTAAAATAATACTCTGGCATTTTATCTGTATATATCGTCGCAGCTTGCTGTATCATATTGTTTTCAGCACACCACCGTATCATCCTTGGATAATCTAGCCCCTTATCCAAATACATCTTTTGCCTGATTGTTGGAGCCAATGTTTTCAACATAACTGAATTGATATCCTCGCAAGAAGATTTTTCTAATTGATCAATTACTCCAATCAAATTCTCTACACAATTTTCAAGATTTCCAATATCACATATACTTAGCGTATTTGAAAAAGCGATCAGATTCTCAACAACCTTCTTTGCAAGATTATTGCCAATTACATTCACAGTCGCTTTTTGCAATTCTCTAGCATTGCCGGTGGTTGTAAATTCATTGACACCATTTATCATTTGATAAATATCATAAATATAGTGAATGTCATACAATTGTTTCTCAAATAAATTACTATATACAATTTCGCCGCAGACAAGACCCTTAAATTCTAAAAATTTAATAATTGACGTCATTAAGAAACTGATATCCCTCAGTCCACCTGTATAATCAATATATACTTCTTCTTTTTCAGTAATTTCTTTAAAGCACTCTGATAATTCGCCATATATCATTACCGGAAGTTTGTTCCCATAATCCACTTTTTCATGTGATAGTTTATCAAAATCATATGGAATTATAACGAATTCCGGTTTTGGCATAGTGTATTTATCAGACAATTTGCGCACAAAGCCCTTAAATCTGTCAAGCTGCGTTTGATCTGCCGGTTCCGTTATTACTTTGTATGACGTAATACACAAAACCCTTTTTATGTATCCTTGTTTGGCTTTAGCTTGAGCGAATAAATATTCTATTGGCGCATCATTCGTTTGAATTCCTTTGAAGTTTAGATTTCTGCCAACAAGTTTGTACTCTACCTCTTCTGCGCCCCTTGGGTTTTCTTCTGATTTTAACTTTTTATAATCGCTTAAAAACAGGACTATATTGATTCCAGCCATACTACTCTTCACCTCAAAAATGATTTGTCTACGAATTCGCCTAGTAATTAAAAATTGTTTATCCTACATGTCGGAATTGAAATAGCGGGAATGGTTCATGGAATCGTTCTGCTCTTCAGCTATCCCGGATCTCTTTCCGAATCTTAGCGACTTCTCTGCTTCGTTTATAATCAGTCTTTTTTTCGTGGACAGCCGGTCTTGGGAAAGACGGCCTGTCAGTTTTCTTCTCCAGCTTAACGACAGTCTTGATACCTTTGATATTAATTGTTTTGTTCTTTTTCATGATATGTGTTATTTACTCTTTTCTTTGCGTAGTCTGTAATTGCCTTCGATAAGGTCACGTAATGCTTCAATTTATCTTTAAGAACATCAAGTGATATTGGGTACTCATCAGTTGCTGCATGACATGATCTATTGCGGAGCTCTTTAAGCGCACAATGGAGAGCCATATATTCATAGAAGCGGCTTCTTTTATCTACTACAAAACTAATTTTGGCGTCTGTACCCCCAATCGGTACATCCGTATCACTAAAGTAAGTTCCTTCAATTAGTTGTGTCTCTCTCTCCACACGTCGTCTGTTTTCCTTAGCATTGCCGGTACTGGAATTGGATATCCGACTATTCGTGAGCGGTTTGAGTCTTTCTTTGCGAGGAAAGGCGGATATTACAGAGTGGTTGAAGATATAAGCATCCATATCAAAATGTTGATCCGTCTCAGCTTCCACTGCCCTTTTCAGCGTGTCACTGTAAGTGAAGACGCCGCAATTATGCAGATCGCGCGGCATTGCTCCCTCAACCAAGGTAAGGGCTTGTTGATAAAAGCCTTTTTTTATACACCATTCAATCGCTGAGATTGTTGACTCATTATCACGTAATAATTCTTTATAATCAGCTTTTATCGCTTCTTCAAATATGGAGAGGTATGAATTACTGGTTTTGTTATCAGGATTTTCAAAATATAGAGATAGATTTTTTAAACCCTCCCGGAATGTAAAAATATCATTTAATTGAATACCGTTTGCCACAGTTTTTATGTGATTCATAAGTATCGGGCAATCAGTACCATAGTACCGCATCAGAGAATCGATTCTTCCGTAATTTGTAAATTCATTAATGCCTGATACGAAATCGAAAATGCTTCTGCCATCTATGCTCAGTATATGGCAATCCGAACCATTGTAGTTGACGCTAAATGATTTTATATACGGAAACTCATCACGGAGCAGGGAGAGAATGGCATCAAGGTATTGTTGGAAGTCCCTGAATCCGCCGTGCCGGTCTACATATAATTGTATTGTGGTTTCAAGATTGAGATTATCTCTTAGAGTTCGCAACGTGTTAATTGTTTTTTCGATTGTTTCCTGCGGAAAATCTTCATTAACCGTAAGAGTCATGAAACGGTCATCGTCATTTAAATCTGGGTTCAAATAATCCCTGATTCGATCTTTAAAGTATTCAAGAGGAGATGTGTTAAGGACGGTGCCGTCAGGAAATGTTTTTTCCACTTGCTTCTGTGTTTCATCGGTGCTGAGAATGACCAGATGATCCAGGCAATCGGATGGATAATTGTTCAAAAGCTGCTTTGAGAGCATACGAATCACAGGTTCCATCTGGTAAATGTAAGTTCCGCCTTCTTCTCCCTTAAAGTAGTATGTACTTTCTGTAATTTCACGGGCGAAAGTACTTAGAGAGAGTAATACTACGTTACACGTTTTGGCCCTTTTGCACCCTTTCCTTGGGATATCTTTGTTGTAATCATCATTGAGTTGAATTTTCTTCTTTTTGTTTTTCGGAGCTCGTTTTTTCTTTTGACTAATCCCCTGCGCAGACAGATCGGTTGTTTCAGGAACTGCAGGTGTTTCTGATGAAATCGGAGAGTCCGTTTCTTTTATAGGCGCAGGAGATTTTTCTAATGTGTTCGCATTCTCTGCAACTTCTTTAATGTAGAACGGAACGGCTGATTCATTTATAGAGGATGTCACATTACCGGAACCATAATGGTTGTTGATAACGCGGCGTAAGAGGTCATTTATAAAAGCAACATTCTTTAAGTCTGCTTTGGGATAAACAACGCGAATATAGTCGGCGATGTCATTTTTAAAGGATTCTGTCACTTCAAAATCGCGTTCGGACAGGGCATTCAGGAAGCGAGTGGTAATGACGGCCGAATTTGCAGAATAAATATGAATATGCTCTGCATATACACGGTAATAGAGATGATCATCCTGCTGCAAAGCACGCTTACTATTCTCGTCAGAAATACACATGCAAAAGATGACATCAGGCATCTGTTCTATCATGGCACCAAGCTCTTTGCGCTGCTCA
>ODAI013426243.1_pt1 | contig 14470 bp, 6 predicted proteins | sample 1539321 | NCBI WGS metagenome assembly ODAI01 (sample SAMN02144231, study PRJEB22623) | gut metagenome | biome: sheep rumen | host: Ovis aries | place: New Zealand
ATAAAGCTGTGGGTGATCCCCAGGCGGTTGAACCACTCTTCCATCGCCTTGAGGTCCAGCCGGATCTCCTCCTCCACGATGCAGGTGCACGCGCCTGCGGTCAGTGCAGAGCACATGTCCATCATGCAGGCATCGAATCCAAAGCTGGCATACGCTGCCACCCGGCTCGTATCGTCAAGCTGATAGTAATCCTGATACCACTGGCAGAAATTGGCCAGGGAGTGGTGCTCGAGCATAACGCCCTTGGGTACACCGGTGGAGCCGGAGGTATACAGCAGGATGAAAAGATCCTCCGGAGCGGGGTGGTCTTTGACTGCTTCGCATTCCGGAAGCGAAGGGATATCCTTCAGCAGCAGGACCGGTCCTTTGTAATCCGGCACCTTTTCCAGCAGATCTTCCTCCGCGATCAGAAGACTGCAGGCAGCATCCTCCATCATTAAAGCCAGGCGCTCTGTGGGATAGCCCGGATCCAGCGGCTGGTACGCCGCGCCGGCTTTCAGCACGCCCAGCGCGGTGATGGGCATATACTCACAGCGGGGAATCAGGATGGAGACAACGCTCCCCTTTCCGATCCCCTGTCCTCTGAGATACCCCGCGATGCGCTCAGATGCCTCATCCAGAGCAGAATAAGAAAAGACCCTGTCCTTAAAAATAACCGCTGGATGATCGGGATACCGCTCTACGCTTGTCCGGAACATGGATACAATGTCAGTCACAGGATAATCCGCCTGCGTATCATTGAAAGCATCCATCTCCAGAAGATTTTCATCCGTGGTCAGGCGGATGTCTGAGAGCCTGCCCCCGCCGCACAGTCCATTCACGATCTGCACGTAAAGTGCAGCCATGCGACGGATGGTATCGGACTTATATTTTTCTGCCGCATATTCGAAGCACAGCGCATAATCACCGTCTGCCTGCTTGATGACATGCAGGGTCAGGGAAGCCATGACGTCACGGGAAGCAAACAATTCCATCGGAATCCTGCGGCCGTCCATGGAAACACCCGTAAACATGTCCCCCTGATAGACAAAGAAATTGTCCGGCCTGACCGAATACTCACCCAGCAGTGCGGCATAATCCGCATTGTCATGGCTTACCAGTTCATGGAAAAGCTCCTGCAGCTGTTTTACGAAGGCCAGCCCGTTTTCCTTCTCATCAAGCCTGACAAATACAGGTATATTGTGTACCAGCATGCCCACCGTGTTCATAAGCACGGGATCATGGCGTCCGTTCTCCCCCGCAAAAAACAGCACGTCCTTCTGGCCGCACATCAGTCCCAGCATATAGGCGTAAGCCGTCATAAACAGACTGGATTCGGTGACGCCGTTTTGTGACAGGGTCGGAAGGAGCGTACCGGAAAGATCCTTCCTGCCCGCGTATAAGCTGGTATGGAAGGTTCCAAGCCTGCCGGCAAAATCAGCGAGCGCCGGGTCATCATCGGGATAGAGAGCCGTATCGCCATCCATCTCATCCAGCATCCGGCGGTAGATGTCTTCGTCGGCTTTCATTTCGTCTTTATGCTCTGACTCATAAAGCGCCAGCGTGAAGTTGCTCATATCCTCATCGGCGATCGCGTTCCCGTTATAAACTGCCGCAATATTTTTCGCCACAATTGACAGGGAGCTGCCGTCGCTGACCAGATGATGGGCCGTGCAGACAAAGAACAGCCCCTCCGGCGTATGGAACACCGCTGCCCGGCAGAGCGGTCCCCTGTCGAGCTCAAAGGGCGTATTGATACGCTGTGCCAGGACCTCTTTATCCGTTTCATCCGTCTCAATCTGTGCCACCGCGATTTTCTCATTCTTAAGCGGGACCAGGGACGGCTCATCGTCCACGATCCGCGCGGTCGAAAGGAAAACAGGATAATGATTCAGCACGGTTTCGGCTGCATGGATCAGCCGCGGCGCGTCCATGCCGTCCGGCAGAAACAGTCCGAAGGTGTTATTATAGGCAGTTTCCTTCCCCGGCATCAGGCTGTCCAGATAAATGCTCATCTGCGCCCGGGTCAGGGGATATGCATCTGCCTCGTGCCCCTTGTAGCCGGACAGCGGGGATGAATAGCCCTTTGAGGCAGAAAGCGCCCTCGGGGTATGCGCCTCGAAGATCTCGCCTGCCGCAACCGTCACGCCCACATCCTTCAGCAGGCTCTGCAGCATGATGACCTTGATGGAATCCCCTCCAAGGGAGAAAAAATCATCGTCGATACCGATGCCGGAAAGATTCAGCACTTTCTCATAAGCCCTGACAATCTTCTCCTGCAGTTCATTTTCGGGAGCTGCGTAGACGGTCCGTTTTTCACCGATGTCAGGATTTTTAAGCGCGCCGCGGTCGAGCTTGCCGTTTGCATTCACCGGGAGCCTGTCAAGGCGCACGAAAAAGGACGGAATCATATAATCCGGCAGCATGCCCTTCAGGCTCTCCCGGATCAGCGCTTCATCCAGTTCTTTCTTCAGAACATAATAAGCCACAAGGAAAGTCTGCCCTGAAGCATCCGTGAAATCCTTTACTGCCGCGTCCGCGATCCCTTCGATTTTCCTGAGCTTTGCTTCGATCTCACCCGGTTCGACACGCTGGCCGTTAATCTTCACCATCCAGTCAATGCGGTTTAAATAGACAATGTTTCCATCGGGCAGCCGCTTTCCGAGATCCCCGGTATGGATCATCGTGTCAAAGCCATCCCTGTCCCTGAAAGGATTGGGAACAAATACCTTCGCACTCTCCGCGGGAAGATTGAGATATCCCTTTCCAAGATGACCGGCCACGCAGATTTCGCCCTCTTCGGCCTCCTGCCCGTTCCCGTCGAGCAGATAGACCTCTGTCCCTTTTAAGGGTTTGCCTACCGGCGTGTTTTCATACGGCCGGTCCACTTCAAACTCCAGCACGGACGCGACAGTCTCTGACATACCGTAATTGTTGCAGATTTTGAACTGATCGCTCCATATGCCGCTTAAACGCTCGCTCCCCGCCAGTACCTTTTTCAGCGAATTCCCAATCGGCTTAAAATAGCGCAGAACCTTCGGGCTGATAAAGGTGACGGTGACCTGATGCTCTGCAAGAAATTCTGCAAGAAGCTGCGGGTCGCGCATAGCGGCTAATGGGATCAGGACATTTGTACAGCCGCATGCAAGTCCGATAAACAGAGTTTTACTGCCTGCAATAAAGTAAAACGGCGCTCCCATGCCAAAAACATCATCTTCCGTGACTGTTTTGCGTATGCTGGAAAAAATCGCGAGCTGGTCGATGATCACCCCCTTGGGATTGCCGGTGGAACCTGAGGTGTACACCAGCATGGCCGTATCTTCGTCCGACACGGCAGCCTCCTTCTCAATCGGCCTGAAGCTGCCTGCGTCTGCAAAAAAATCCTCTCTCACAACAAGAGCGGCGGAGCAGTCCCTGAAGATGTATTCCAGCCGGTCTTCCGGATAGCGGGCGTTCAGAACCGCAAATGCCGCCCCCAGCTTAAAGCAGGCCAGCATGGCCGCCCCCAGGTCAATGCTGTTGGGCAGTACAAGAGCGACCGTATCGTTCTGTCTCACATGCAGGAGGCGCATTTTCTCCGCGATCCTCCCCGCGTATTCGTCCAGTTCGCGATAGGACATCTTCCTTCCTTCCGCGTCAATGAGAGCAGGCTTTTCGCCCTGTTTTTCCACCTGCTTTCTGAACAGTTGAAGCAATGTGTGATTACTCATAGTTCTTTTCTCCTTTATCTGCAGCACATTCTTCTTCCGTATACTCAAACTGGCTTTTATACAATCTGGTATAGATTCCGTTCTGTGCAAGAAGCTGTTCATGCGTGCCTGTCTCAGCTATATCGCCATCCTTCATAACAAAAATCACATCGGCATTTCTTACCGTAGAGAGCCTGTGCGCAATCACAAAACTGGTATGATCTTTCGACAGCTCGTCAAGCGCTCTCTGTATCATCATCTCTGTTCTTGTATCCACGCAGGATGTGGCTTCATCAAGGATCAGGATGGACGGTTTTTTAATCATGGTCCTGGCTATGGAGATCAGCTGCCTTTGTCCGGAGGATGCCGATACCTTCTCCGAAAGCACTGTGTCCAGTCCGTCGGGCAGCGTCTCGATATAGTGCCTGAGACTGCATTTTTCTATGGTATCCATCAGATCCTCTTCCGACGCTTCCGGTGCATAGTACAGAATATTGTCACGTATACTCGCGCCGAAAAGAAATGTCTCCTGCATGACCATGCCCAGGATCTGATGCAGTCTCTCTCTGGGAATGTCTTTTATATTCGTCCCGTCAATAAGGATCTCTCCGGAATCCACCTCATAGAAGCGCGTCAGAAGATTTACAAGGGTTGTCTTTCCCGCGCCGGTGTGGCCTACAATGGCAACCTTCATACCGGGCTTTATCTCCGCGCTGAAGCCGTGAATGATCTCCTGATCCTTCGTGTAACCGAAGTGGACGTCCCTGAAGGTCACCGCCCCGGGTTCTCCCGAAATCTGTTTTGTTCCTTCATCCAGGTTCTCCGGCATATCAAGAACATTGAGTATTTTTCCGCAGTTGACCATGGTGAAAGCCAGCATGCTGATAATTTCCGAGAAAAAACTGAGCGGGCTGGACAGCATCTTCTGATAAAGCAGAAAGGCAATAATCACGCCTATGGTCACGGACTTGCTGCCGCTGACGATCAGCCACGTGCCCACGATGCAGACAGCGACATAGGAGAGGTTATTCAGCACAGCCATCACAGGAGTAAGCTCACTGGATATGAACTGGGTTTTTTTCAGATTCGTATAATACCTTTCATTCGCGCCTTTGAACTGCTCCAGTACGTCGTCTTCCGAATTATAGGAACGTATCACCATGAAGCCTTTGAGCGTTTCATCCACAATTCCGTTGATATGCGACTGCTCTTCCCGCAGGGCATTGCGCTTCGGAATCATTTTTGATGATATGACCATGCTGATAATGACGCCGGATAATGTTGTTACAGTAACGCAGACTGCCATGGGAACGCTTTTCATAAACATCGCAATCACGGTCCCCACCAGCACGATCGCATTGGTTACCAGAGGTCCGATCGAGCGGGAAAAGGCTATGCTTATACTGTAAACATCCGAAGTCATATTGGCGATCAGGCCGCCTGCCGTAAGCTGGTCCATCTTCAGAAGGGATATCCGGTTGATCTTGCTGTTCAGGGTCGTCCGGATGTCGGCTGATACTTTCTGCGCGTATGACTCCATCCCCCTGCCATAGAGGTAATTGCAGAGAAACATGGCAATGATGATGACGGCAAGCAGCAGCCCTAACCTTCTGACAGCTGAAAAGTCAATCTGTGTACCGATTCCTGCCTCTATCACTCCGGACAGTTTTTCCACCCGGCCCGGTATCAGTACATTGAGGAAGGAGCCGCAGCCGCCGAGCAATATCACCAGGGCAAGTCCCGAGGCGTAAGGCCTTACAAATACCAGCATTCGTTTTATGATCTCAAAGCTACCTTTTTTCATACAGCCTTTTCCTCCGGGTTCTGTGAGGATGCAATCTCCTGATATATTCTGCATCTTGCAAGCAGCTCCTCATGTGTTCCCTGGTCAACGATACGGCCGCTGTCCATCACAATGATCCGGTCCGCGTCACGGACACTGGAGATACGCTGCGCTACTATGATAACCGTTGCGCCTTTCGTTGTTTTCTTTAAGGCTTTTCTGAGCTTTGCATCCGTTTCAAAATCCAGAGCTGAAAAAGAATCATCAAAGATATAGATTTCAGGATCACGGCAGATCGCACGGGAGATCGTAAGCCTCTGGCGCTGACCGCCGGAGAAATTGCTTCCTCCCGCGTAAACCTGGCCATAATATCCCCCCTGCTTTTCTCTTATGAAGCTGTCGGCCTGTCCGACGACCGCAGCCTTCTGGATCTCTTCCAGAGCCGCCTGGAATCTGCCGTTTTCTCCGTAACCTATATTTCCCGCAATCGTTCCGGTGAAAAGATAGTTTTGCTGGGGGACATATCCCATGAGATTCCTCAGTTCTTTCAGTCTGTAGTCCCTGACCGGGATTCCATCAACAAGAATTTCCCCCTCTGCCGCCTCATACAGCCGCAGCATCAGATTTAAAACCGTGGTTTTTCCCGCGCCCGTGCCCCCGATGAAGGCAACTGTCTGGCCGGACTGAATCCGGAAAGAAATATCCTCAATCGCGTATTTATCAGATCCGGGATAGGCAAAAGATACCTGGTCAAACGCAACCGTGCCATGCTCTGCGGGCTGTCCCTGATACGCTCCGTCCACGATGCTGTTCTTCGTGTTCAGAACCTCCAGAATACGGTTCTGCGAATTCAGAAGGGACGGGATCGCAAGAAGCACCAGCACGATATCAATCAGTGCCGTAAAGATAAAGGCAATAAAAGAAACAAAGGAAACCATGGATGAAAAATCCGCCATCTGGCGAACCTGTTCCTCATTCTTTATCAGAAAAGCGCCGGAGACGTAGATCGCAACCGTCAGGCTGTAGATCAGCGTGGAGGTGCCGGGAGAAAACAGACACATGGCGGATTTCACCTTAAAGTTGTAATGGGCATTCAGCTTGTTGAGTTTGTTATATTCCTCTTCCTGTGAAGAGAAGCGGTTGCCCAGGTGAATCTCCCTGATTCCATAGATATGTTCCTGAACCGAGCTGATCATACGGTCGTTTACTATGCTGCTTCTGCTTATAAACGGTGCAATGGATTTGAACATGTAAAAAACCAGCGCGAAAAGCAGCAGTATGGCGGCCACAGACATGATGATCCAGAGGGCCTGTGTACCGGAGAGTCTGAAGAACACGAGCAGCAGAAGGAGCGGTGCCCTGATCAGAGACTGCAGGCTCTGGGTCATAAATCCCTGGACAGCTTCAATATCATCATTGCACCGTGAAATAAGGGTTCCTGTACCAAACGATGAAACCTCGGAAAGAGAAAAGTCCAGAATCCTGGCAAATACCTTTGTCCGCATAACATTGCAGAGTCTGCAGGCCGTATCAATGACCAGATAGCATACGATGCTGGAGGCGGCAAATGCGATCAGCGCGTAGGCAGTCATCAGAAGACCCTTTGACCGGATCGCGTCCATGGTCATGTTTCCTTCCTGCAGCATGGTTGATATGTCTCTCATGATCACAGGAATCTTGGTCTCCAGGGCAACCTGGACAATCACAAACAGCATGACGACTGCCGATATGATCTTGTCTTTCTTCTGCATATACCGAAAGATCAGTTTCATTTAAAGTCCTCCGCCCGCAGGGTTCTTCCTTCTCTTTTTGCCGTTTCCAGAATTTCCCTGTATCTGGTCATGGTCTCAACATTCAGCTTGCTTGTGGAACTGACGACCGGCGGATAGCTGCGATGCTGTTCCAGGAAGGAATACGCTGCAAAATCAGCATTATCGCCAAACTGTTCCTTCATAAACGCAGTAAATATGCCGTCCTTAAGAATCGCTTCCTCACCCAGGCTCTGGTACGCCGGGATCACAAATTCCTCTTCAAGTACCTTGATCATATAATCGATCACTCCCTGGCGGCTGTCGGGATTGTTTTTAAAATATTCCACCTGCTCCATGGTCTTTCTCGCCATCGGGCAGACATTGCACAGGGCGTGCAGCGAGGTCCTGAAAAACTGTGTCGTATACCCTCTCCTGGAGATCGACTCGTTGCTGATCCTGTAGATGTAATATCTTTTGGGAGTAACCACATAGGTTTTTGCAAGGAAGAGCGCCGCAAAGCAGAAAGCCATATCTTCCGAAAGCCTTATCTCTCCAAAACGGATCCCGTTGTCCCTTAAAAACTGCGTTCGGAACAGATAGGTTCCAAGCTGCCAGTGGTAAGCGTGCTGCTTCCACTTTTCATACCTCTCATCCATATCATCTGACAGGACCGTCAGTTCTTTTTCGGGAACTCTGTCGGTATATATGCGGAAATAATCCTTCTCCTCCACATCATAGATGTTGTCAGGATCAGTGGGATCCAGCGAGAGAATAAGTCCCATGCTGTGTACCACATCCGCATTGTTCTTCTCTTTGGCAAGCTCATACATCTCTTCGCAGGCTTCCGGCAGTACACCGTCATCACAGTCCGCAAAAGCGATATATTCTCCCCTCGCCGCCTGAATCCCCGCGTTGCGCGCTTCTCCCGGTCCCATATTCCGGGGCTGGGCAAGGATCCGGACCCGCTCATTGTCACCATACAGCTTCCGGCAGAACGCAAGACTGTCATCCGGAGAGCAGTCGTCTACAATTATGACTTCAAGCTCGGCAAGCGACTGATTCAGCAGTCCGTCCACAGCTGCCTTAATAAATCTTGTTCCCTTATACATCGGTACAATCACAGATACTTTATAATTCATAAGCTGGGTCCTCCTCTCAGAACGGGGATGTCTCATCTGATCTCCGAACTGTATTCTGTCATGCCGGAAAAAAACTTTCTCTGGCTCTCTGTCCTTATGATGTGCAGCGGCTTCAGCTGGTTCGGCGATGCGCCATTGTAAATAGCAAGGTCCCTCCAGAGCGCATAGGTCTCCGGCTGCAGGAAATTGACCTTTATATGCTGGCACACAGCTCTGTCGATCAGGTTCTTCATCGCCGGGCTTGCTATGCCAAGTTCCTCTTCAAGCTTTGTTCTGATCGTATCCGCAGATTCTCCGCCCGCATTTCTCCCGATTTCCAGAAAGTACTGATACCTTGGCGGTACTGCCTTGAGGTCCGCGTAAACGCTGAAATCAATCAGCTCAAAGTCAAGCGCCGCGGCAGTATTATTTGCCGCTGTCCGAAGCGCCGCCTCTGTCGTTCTCTCCCCAAGCATATTGAGGGTCTGGTCTATACGGTAGAGGTATTCAATGGTCGGCGTATTCTCAAATTTCGATACAACGCGTACCGCGTCACGCATCCTGTACCGGTAAAAACCGCCTCTGTTCGTTATGATCAGTTCGTAGTCTTTCCCTTCCTCAAGGCCGTCGATCGTAACGATCTTCGAAAAATCATCCTCCGCGTCAAGAGGCAGAAACTCATAAAATACGGAATCCGGTATCAGAACTGCATCATCGCTGTTCAGTCTGTAAGGAGCGGCAAAAGCTCCTTCCGATGCTACGATCCCCAGCTTCAGAAACGGTATATCTTCGCCGACATAGCGGCTTTTCAGAGTGTCCGCGTACGCCTTGAAGCCTCCCGTCCCGACTCCGTTGATGAATTTCATATTCTTCCATACCTTTGGTACAAAAGGTTCCTCAAAGCCTTCGGAAAAGATTTTCCTTAGTTCAGCAGCCCGCTCCGGCATCGGCCTGATTTTTTCCATGAGTTCCTTTAAAACCCCCGGCGGTAATTCTACCGACGCATCTATGGTTCCTGTTTCAATATCATTGACCAGCATCTCCCAGTTGTTCTCAATGTACTTGAACAGGACAAGCAGCAGGCTCAGATAGATCACCTGGCAGCCGGTCGTATCCGGATCCATTAAGGCAAATCTTGCATGAAGATATCTGGTGTCTGTCCCGCTTCTCGGGAAAACAGCCTCAACAGGGGAAGTGAACAGCAGATCCGAATTTTCACGGAAGTGCTTGGTCATCGTGCTTGTGACCGAGCCAAATGTCGCCCCGCAGGGAAGATAATGTTCATCCGCAGGACACTCAATCAGCCGGATGAATCTTCCGCTGATCCAGCTGTCACCGATGGTATCCGCGAGAACACCGTACACATTGAGGGTAACATATGCCATATAGATGTCCCGCATCGCCTGCGGCATGGGAATAATCTTTACGACACCCGTGGTACCGCTTGATCCGTTATAATGAGCGACAGGATCAGCGCAGATCAGATTCTTCTCCCCGTTTCTGGACATTCTGTCTGTATAGCCGGCGTAATCCGCGTATTGGGTCAGCGGGACTTTTTTCTGAAACTCATCGATAGAATGTATGTTTTTAAAATCATACTTCCGGCCGTATTCCGTATCCTCGTTTTTATGCAGGATCTGAAGCAAAAGCTCACGGTTCTCCGTCATCGGATCCTTACAGCGTGATTTCAGCCGTTCAAAAGCTTTTATCCCTGCCTCATACCGTTTTCGATTCGCTTCCGTTATAAACTCAGATTGCATAATATCCTTCAGGCCCCTTTCCTGTTATCTTTCGTTTTCGCTTCATTTACGCAGAGCCTCCCAGAATCCTGTGCACGTTCTCTTCCAGGATCCTGATAAAGTCTTTTGCAAATTCTTCCGATACCTTTGTCGACGCAATAATAACCTGGTAGCCATAGCCCTTCGGGTATCTGTTGATAATGAGGTCAAAATCCGTAAAAGGACCGTAATAAGCGCTCAGCTCTTCCAGATTCCCGGGAATCAGCATTTTCCCGCCAAGCTTCAGCGCATATCCCTGCAGGTCTCTCAGATTAAGTGTGATTCCGGATATTACCTCCGGATAGTTTGAGACCGATTCAAAAGGTTCAAAAATATCATAGTAAACCAGCTTCTGATACTGCTCTTCAATCGCGCTGAAATATTCCCTGAGATTTTCATGCTTTCCGATGCCTGACCGCATAAAGACCGATCTGGCAAAAACACCATGGGAAGCGTTAAGAAGCTGATTTCCTCTTCCCTCATAAACATTCATATAGCAGAAATCATCTGTCTGAAACATCCTGCTGACAGTTATTTCCATCGCAGCCTGAAACAGGGTGAGGATGGAAATGCCATGTTCCTTCAGGAATTCATCTATCTCCGTCCCGCTTTCCTCTTTCAGGATCATCCCGGAAGCTGCGGTCGAATACTTCTTTTCGTCCGCAAACAGCTTCGGGGCCCTGAGGCCTTCATAATTGGAAGCCAGAAGCTGCTCCGCTTTTTCTGTCAGCTTTTTATCTTCCCTGAGCCTGCACTCATAATCAATGAGATCGAACATGCTTGCCTGCTCCGCTTCAACAGGTTCTCCGCTATACCGGGCACCGATCACTGCAAGCAGGTTATTGAGCGATTTCCCGTCATAGATCAGATGGCACAGCTTCAGAAACAGCCAGGGGATATGATCCACATACAGGATCTCTGCTTCAAACAAGGGGTCTGTCTTCAGATTGCGGATATGGCAGTAGCTGTTCTTTCTGAACTTTTCAAACTCACCGTCCGTCATGCTGCGCGATTCCATTCTATAAGGAGTCTCATCCGTGAACAGGAGCCCGCTTTCCAGATCAATATGACCGGTATAGACCGGATGCTCATTTACAATGCTTTCCACTGTGTTTATCAGCCTTGGGATGTCAATATCGTCATCCAGCCTGAAATAATATACCAGATCGAGCTGATCAATCGTTTTCCCCTGTCTGCGGCATACTTCATACTGATATTTTTGTGCCTCGGAAAGGGGATAGCTTTTCTTAACCGTTTTTGAAACAGTAAGAGCAGGTTTCGGGTAATAGTCCTTTTCCGCGATCAGCTTTGCGATCCCTGCCGGAGTATGCCCGGTTATCACAATCTGAGGCGCAATCCCTTCAATCCCGCAGCTGGCGCAAAGCGCCGCGGCATTGATGGAATTCCCGCCAAGCTCAAAGAAATCGTCATTACGGCCAACCCGTCTGATGTGCAGAAGTTCCTGCATGGCATGGCAGAGCGCCTTTTCCGTTTCATCAGCCGGTTCCTCGTATGAACTGCTGAACTGGCTTAAATCGGGTCTTCCTATCGCTTTTCTGTCCAGTTTTCCATTGACATTGAGCGGAAAGGCGTCCATCTTCACAAATGTGCCCGGAATCATATATGCCGGGAGGGCAGAGGCAAGCTTCTTTTTAATATTCTCTTTCCCTACAGGCTGCTTTTCCGTATAGAATCCGCACAGCAGCATCGATCCGTCTTCATTTTCGAAAGCCTTTACGACAGAGCCCGTGATTCCCTCCACGCTGTTGATCACAGCTTCTATCTCTCCGGGTTCCACCCTCTGTCCATGGATCTTGATCATCCAGTCATTTCTGTTCAGATACAGAAGGTTCCCGTCAGGAAGCCTTTTCCCTATATCACCCGACCGGATAAAGGTTCTTCCGTCAGGCATCTTTTTAAAGACCTTCTTTGTCTGCTCCTCCAGATGGTTGTATTCACAGGGCAGATTCCCGATAAAGCAGATCTCCCCCTCTTCTCCGTCCTGAAGCTCCTCACCGTCCGGACTCATGATTTTGATCTCTAAGTCCTCTGAAGGCTTTCCAATCGGAGTGTTGTCATAAGGCTGATCAATGAGGAAATCCGTCACAGGACCGATTGTTTCGCTCTGGCCGTAGATAGCGACGATCTCATAATCGCTCGAATAGATGTTCACCACTTTCTCGCTGCCGGTAAACACCCTTTTCAGGCAGCCGCTTTTCCGTTGAAAGTTTTTGAGCATTCTCGGGCTTATAAATCCTGTGGCAATCTGATGGTCCTTATAGTAGGAGGACATAAGCGCGGCGTCAGACCTTACCTCGTTGGATAATATATGGATCTGCCCTCCCATGACCAGGTTCCTGAAATACTCCGTCACAGTAACGCAAAAAGACAGGGGGGCTGAAGCGGCAGCCACGAGCGGTGAAATATCCTTTACACAGGGCATTCTTCTGATGATCTGCGCGTCGACATTGCTCCTGGTATACACGACCCCTTTCGGTTTTCCTGTTGAACCGGAGGTGTACAGGATCATCGCCGGACTGTCATCATCTATCTTCAGCTGTTCCGGGGCTTCATCCGGAAGCTCCCCGATTCCATCCAGAAAGCTTTCCCTGATGATCAGAACCGCACTGCTGTCTTTTTCAATGTATCTGACTCTGTCTTCGGGGTACTCCGGAATAAGCGGAACAACTACGGCGCCGATTTTCAGAAGCGCGATCTCACAGGCAATATACTCCATGATTCTTGGAAGAAGTACGATTACACTGCCGCCCGCCCGGACTCCCAGTGAGATCAGCCTGTTCGCGATTCTGTTTGACTGGCTGTCCAGCTGTCCGTAGCTGGAGTTTCTTTTTCCATCCTGATCCGTAAGCGCAATGCTGTCTTTAATGGATTTTACATTTTTAAGATACTCATCAATAAAATACATACCTTTTTACCAGTCCACCTTTCCAATCAGGCTGTCAATAAGCGGCAATAAATTCTGTCTGGCATCATCTATGCTTGCCTGGACAATCTCCGGTGCCACACCCCTCCCAAAGAAGGGACAGAGAGCGACCTTTAATTTAGAGAAAATACAGATCTGATCCTCGATCCGTTTCCTCTCATCTTCATCCTTATCCGCAAAATAACTGTCTATCAGCCTGCGCCAGGTCCTGGTTATAAGCTCCGCCGGCATTCTGGTATGGTATTCCGCATATTCCGGGCTGAGTTTTACCAGATTGACCTGAGTTGCCGCTGTTGCAAGAAAATCAAAGATCGGATGGCCAAGACTCATATCCCCCATGTCAATCAGAATCAGTTCGCCGAGCTGAACCATGATATTGTTCGGATGGTAATCTCCGTGAATAAGGGTTCCGGTATCCGGAACAGATTCCACAAGCGCTCTCAGCAGGGAAAGTTCCTGGTCTGTATAATAATCTTTGCAGTAGTCGATGGCTTTATAATAAAGCTCCTTGATATTCGTAAAGCTCTCCGCGTTGCCCTTAATGGAATGTATTTTCTGAAACAGCTGTATGTACTGTGAGGTATATGCGTCATACTCATCAGGCTTATTCTTAAGTGTGGCAGAAAGCGTATCCGCGTCAATCAGTTCAAAAACGATGCCGTATCTGTCTCCCGCCGTCACAACAGAATACGAGATAGCAGTAGGAAGGCCTTCAATCAGAGCCTGCTGCGCCAGTTTTCTTTCCCGTTCAATCTCTTCGAGAGGAACGGATTTCTGGAATACCTTGATAATTCTCTCCCTGTCCAGACGGTAAACCTCTCCGTTGGTCCCCCTCCCGATGAGATCGAGACCATCCAGGGAATAGTTTTTCATGGGTTTGGATATATCAAACAGGTTTGCAAGTCCGGTATCCTCGAAAATCTCATATATCATCGGCGGCGTGTTAATGATTTTAAGCTTGTCTTCCATTGTCTTGCCGATTTTTAAAAGAACCCTGAGTCCGGAACTTGAGATGTACTTCAGCTTCTCAAAATCAAGCACCATCGGTTCTCCGGGGTTTTCTTCCTTAATCCTGAAAAGCTCAGCTTCGGCTGCTTCCGCGTTATCCGCATTGATCCTGCCGGATAACTTCACATAATTATTCTCATCCTTAACGATTCTGACTTGTTCCATATCTTTCATCCCTCATATCTTCAACTGCTGCAACTGTTTTGTCACACATATTCTGCGCAGCCACTAGAATAATATTATATACCCGGCAGGGGGGTGATAGGAACAAAAAGGATGATAAAATCTGAGTAAAACTCTCTTGAAACAATAGAAAAGGCGCTTACCTCTCATTCGCAATGAATTCGCAGGTAAGCGCACGGAAGAATGAGTCTTTAAGAGAAACTGTCGACGCCTTTGTCGGAGACGCCGAACAGTTTG
>ODAI011358538.1_pt1 | contig 14469 bp, 9 predicted proteins | sample 1539321 | NCBI WGS metagenome assembly ODAI01 (sample SAMN02144231, study PRJEB22623) | gut metagenome | biome: sheep rumen | host: Ovis aries | place: New Zealand
ATTTCTATGGAAAATATGAAAATTAATTGATAAAAGAAAAAGGAACCGCGAGTCTGCGGTTCCTTTTGGCCTAGTATTTAGGTCGAAGTTACTAATCATGGGATGATTAGCATAGGGTCATAACCCCCGTCTTGGTGTGTGTGCCTGCATTTTGTTTTAATTCATCACAGGCGGTTTTGAATATGTTTCCGAATTCCACTGATCTATTCTTCCGAGTTACCTTCATGGATGAAGATGAACTGTGAGAATAATCTCCGGAATCAGAAAGATGAAAAACAGCTGAAACTCTCAAATAATCTTCCATTTCGTCTACCTCCATGGTTCATATGTGAAAAGTTCCTCGGTACATCCTTTGTACCTTACTGAAATATTATCACGATTTAGTATAAAAATCAATACCTAAATACAAGATATAGTGGTTTTTGATCTAAAAATGGTTCAAAACACACTATTTATGCGATTTCTTAATTCTATGAAAAAATAAATCTTTCGATTACTTCCGCTACCGCGCCCTGATTATTATTGTTTTTAGTAATATAATCAGCGACTTCTTTTGCTTCCGGACGTGCATTTGCTACTGCGCAACCGATTCCGGCCGCAGAAATCATAGAAATATCGTTTCGTTCATCTCCTATGGATATAATATCTTCTGTCGCTATCTTTAAGTGTTTTGCCAGTTCAAGCACTGCATTTCCTTTTGAGGACGATATAGCGGTAAATTCCAAAAACTTCGGATCGGAAAAGAAGCATGCTATCCTTTGCTTTTCATATATTTTCAGATTTTTCTTTTGATAGTGTTCCAGACCTTTTGAAGATGAAAAATCAATGGCAATTACTTTCGGATAGATTCTATCTTTTAACTTATCCCAATTATCCAAAAACGTAACGGGTTCCGAAGCAATACTGTTATATAATCGAAGATTTGTACAATCATCGTTGGAAATAATGCCATCATAATCAAAGGTATGTGCATATAAACCGTTTGCATTTAAGTCTTTTAGAATCGATACAACTTCTTTTTTCTGCAAGCCGGATTCATAGATGAGTTTATGATCCCATAATGAAAACACGGCATTTCCTTGGAAGCTTATTAAATAACAGTTTTCTTGGATTAAATCCAATTCTTTTGCGATTTGAATGGAACTGTTATAACTTCTTCCCGTTACTATGGATACCGAACAACCGGCGTTTATTGCTCTTTTTACGGCTTCTATGTTATTTTGGGGAATGCTTTTATCGTCTCGAAGTAAAGTTCCGTCTAAATCAAAACAAAGTAATTTCTTCATTTAGGATTCCTCTATGGCAAGTCTTGGTATAAATGCCCGTCCCATATATTTATCAAATACGTTTACATCCTGTTTTAAGGCCTCATTTACAAATGTTTCCTGTGCACTTATGATTTCCTTGCCTCGTTTATCGATACGGGCAAATTCGCCTGATTTATTGAGATAATAGGCTTTTTTGTTATCTTTTAATTGGATATCTAAAATATGCTTTGCTTTGGCCTTTGCAGACTCATCTTCCACCGGAAAGATGATTTCTACTCTTCTGTCTAAGTTTCTTGGCATCCAATCGGCGGAGCCCATGTAAATCTCTTCTCTTCCGTCATTATAGAAATAAAAAATTCGACTGTGTTCCAGGAAATTTCCAACAATGGAACAAACAGTGATGTTTTCGCTGACCCCGGGAATTCCTACTTTCAAACAGCAAATTCCACGAACAATCAAATGAATTTTTACTCCGTTACTGGAGGCCTCATACAGTTTTGCGATGATTTTTTGATCGCAAAGAGAATTCATTTTTGCGATAATTCGAGCTTCTTTCCCTTTTTTAGCATTGGCGATTTCTCGATCAATCAAATCGTAAAATTTATTTCGAAGCCATATGGGGGCAACTACCAGTTTATTCCATACTGCAGGCTCAGAATAACCGGAAAGCATATTAAAGACAGCGGTTGCATCCGCCCCGAAAGGCTCGGAACATGTGAAAATACCGCAGTCGGTATAGATTTTTGCGGTGGAATCGTTATAGTTTCCGGTTCCCAAATGGACATAACGTTTAATGCCATCCTCTTCTCTTCGTACAACGAGAGCGATTTTACAATGTGTTTTAAGACCTACCAAACCGTAAATTACGTGGCATCCGGCTTTTTCCAAACGTCTGGCCCAGTTAATATTGTTTTCTTCGTCGAATCTGGCTTTTAATTCAACCAAAACCGTAACCTGTTTACCGAGTTCTGCCGCCTTTGCCAGTGCGGCAATGATCGGTGAGTTTCCGCTGACACGATAAAGGGTCTGTTTAATGGCCAAAACATCCTTATCTTCGGAGGCCTGTTTGATAAAATCGACCACCGGTTGAAAACTCTCATATGGATGATGCATAAATATGTCACCGCATTTTATGGCATCAAAGATATTCGGTTCATTTTGAATCTGTTTGATTTGTATGGGTGAAAAGGGCTTGATTCTTAAATTATCATAGCCTTCGATTCCGTACAGTTTCATCAAAAACGTAAAGTCGATGGGACCGTTAATCTTATATACCGCATCCTTGGATACGGAAAGATTTTGTTTTAAGAAATCCAAAACACGTTTATCTGTTTTTGCTTCTACTTCCAGACGGATGATTTCACCCCACTGACGCATTTTTAAGGATTTTTGAATTTCCTTTAATAAATCCGCAGCATCATCTTCGTCAATGGATAAATCGGCGTTTCTCATGATGCGATAAGGATATGCGCAAATCACATTATAATTTAAAAACAGTTTTGAGAGATTCTTCTCAATGATTTGCTCCAAAAGGATAAAACAATCTTTGCTGTCATCCGAAGGTACAGAAACAAGTCTCGGTAATCCCGAGGGAACTTGAACCGTTATAAACTCATACTCTTCCGACTCAATATGTTCGCCCAAAAGTTTGGAGTTCTGCTTTGGTGTTACAAGACCAGCGATATTAAGAGATTTATTTGCAATCAAAGGGAATGGACGGGATGCATCTACCGCTAATGGTGTAAGCACCGGATAGACTTCGTTCATGAAGTAGCGATCCACATATTCACTTTGTTCTTTTGTTAACTTTTCAAACTTTTCAATGATTTCGATGCCGTTTGATTTTAACAAAGGAATCAAAGAACGATTATAAGTATTGCACTGAGCATCCATAAAGTCCTTTGTGACATCAAAAATTGCTGAAAGCTGTGCACTTGGAGTCATACCGGCCAAGTCTTTTTTGGAATAACCGGCATTTTTCATGTCTTTTAATGATGCAACGCGTACCATAAAGAATTCATCCAAATTGGATGCGGTAATCGCCAAAAATTTAATTCGTTCCAAGACAGGAAGGGTTTTATCCTTCGCTTCGTTTAAAATTCGTTCGTTAAATTTTAACCAACTTAATTCTCTGTTAACGTAATACTCTTCCTTATCAAAATTCATATAAATCCCCCTAAATGGCGTTTATTTTCTTTTCTCGTGAATCTTCGGTTGTATCGCAAAGACTTCGTTGAAAAATAATGCTTTTGTATCAAATAACCCCTTTTCCAAAGCGATGGAATCTTTGGATTCTAAAGTAATCTGCAAAACCGATTCTTTAAGAGTTATTTTAATGGATGAAAACTTTTGTTTATGGCTTCGATCCAATGCATTTGAAACACGTAAAATTGCCAATAATTTTAAGTATTTCATATACTCTTCCGGAGTAAAATCACCTGCAACATCTTCGTATTTATACTCGTTTCCACGATTGGTAGATACCACAGAGGCAATCAGAAGACGTTCTTTATGGGATAAACCTAAGATTTCTGAGGACATGATAATTGTATAAGAACAATCATTAGCTGCAGAAATGCTGATGTATTTTCCGCAATCATGTAAAATACAAACCACTCTCATTAAGAGGCGATCTCGCTCTGTGAGTTTATGCTCTTTTTTTACGGCATCAAAAATCTCCATGGAAATGGCTTCCAATGCTTTTAAATGCGGCAAATAGCTGTCATAACGTCTTGCTATCTCCCAAGATGCGGATAAGATATCGGCGTCAAAATCATGAGATGCTTTTAAAATCTTTGTATCATATGCGTATTTATAAGCGAATCCTTCGGAAACGGAAACCCCGGGAATCATAATCTGCTCTGTTTTAATGATATCGATTAAATTTTGATACAAAAGAATAAACGGCATAAGCATTTTATCTTCCGATTCAAACTCGAGAGTCTCGGAAATGACGGAATAAATCTGCTTTTTCTTTAATTTATTCAAAACGGTAGCATATTCATCTTTCGAAATCACATGATCGTCTGATTTCGAAGGAAGTTTGTTGGCCACGTTATGAATCTGGTCATTGATAAGAACTAGGTATTTTAATTTCATATCCTTTAAGTAGATATTGGAAAAAGTCGAAAACTCTTTTTTGATAATCTCCGAAATCAAGGAATTTGCGTCTTTTTTGTCCTTTAAACGGGCAAGATGGTCTCTTATCGTAATGGCTCCCAGTAAAATATGCTCGGTGGTAACGATATTTCCTTTATCAAATAACGTAATCTGGATACTGGATCCGCCGATATCCACCACCAAAGCGGATTCCGAAATTATGTGATCAAACTCCGGAGTGGATGCCAGTGCCAAATATGACAAGAATCGCTGTTCTGAATTGGACAGTAATGAGATTTTCAAATTCAAATGCAAAGATACTTGATCCAAAATCACACGGATATTATTTGCACCGCCAAAAACGTAACCGCCGTACACTTCGTATTGATTACATTTATAGGTCTTTATGGTCTGCTTCATATCTTTTAAAACAGAAAGCAGTTTGTTAAGGGTCTCGTTTGAAATGCTGCCGGTATTTGAAATATCTTTTGAAATATCACACCAGGTACGAAGGCAGTCAATCTCTTTTACCTGTTTGTTTTTTGATACTTCAAATACTTTTAAAATGATTTCATAGGATCCGATATAAATCGATGCAAATACTTTCATCTTTTAAGTTTCCTTTCCCAAAAGATAATCAATCAACTGTTTTGCTGCTCTTCCGGTATATCCGCCATGGGTTAATTCCCATTTATTTGCCTCTGACATAAGTGTCTCTTTATCCATACACAAATGATATTTTTCGTTTAGATGATAAACAATATCAAGGTATTCATTTTTATTTGGTGCACCATAGTAAATGGCTACTCCGAAACGGTTATATAACGAAAGTTTTTCCTGTACCGTATCGTTTTTATGGATATCATCCCCATCCAACTTATCGGAATAAGACTCTCGAATCAAATGTCTGCGATTGGATGTGGCATAGATTAAAATATTATCCGGTTTCTTTTCAATGCCCCCTTCTATCACAGCTTTTAAATACTTGTATTCGGTTTCGAATTCCTCAAAGGATAAATCATCCATATAGATAATAAACTTGTAATTACGATTTTTTATTTGCGAAATTACATAATTTAAATCTTGAAACTGATGCTTGTATATCTCTATAATACGTAAACCTTTATCATAAAATTCGTTAATGCATGCTTTTATACTGGAGGATTTTCCCGTACCCGCATCCCCGTATAAAAGAACATTGTTTGCGGGTTTCCCGGAAATAAAGGCTTTGGTGTTTTCAATCAGTCGTTTCTTTTGATCTTCATAACCGATTAAATCCGAAAACTGTACATGCGATATCTTGGAAATCGGCTGAATTTCACCTTTTTCATCCACACGAAATGCTTTATGAAGTCCAAAGGAACCGACTCCGTAGTTTTTATAAAATAATGCCACCTCTTTTTGAAATTCAAGGACATCTTTCGCTGATTCCAAAGATACGCATAAATCTAAGATACAATCTCGAATACGGTGATTAAATACTCTTCCGTCGCTGTTTTTGTCCTCAAAACCGGTAATATGGGACAGATTTATATGAAATACCTTCTCAAATTCTAAAAAATCAAATGAAAACAACTCCATAAAGATTTTAAAATCTTCTTTGGCAAGTTCCGAAACGCTTCCGCCGTCATCTCCTTTTATTTCACATCCCAAACTGTAGGCATTTTCTTTTGAAACCAAAATGTAGGTAAGATAACAATGCCAAAGGTTTCCGTAAAATCCGTGTGCGGAAGATATTTCAATCAAAACATTTATGCAAGAATAGAAACCATCTGCATCTTCTTCGGATAAATCCCCGGATAGACTGTGATAAATATAGGTGGATAATTTATAAGCCAAACCGTCTTTTGGAAAGCGGTACAGTAAAAACCCGTCAATATTCATAAATGTATTACTCCCTAATAATTCCCCAATATCTTTAATGATGAAGTTTCTTCTTTTAAGCCGATTAAGGCATTTATGACAGCCTCATCTTTTAAATTTCCGTTAAAATCAATAAAGAATCGATACTCCCACTGTTTGTTTTTTATGGGACGAGATTCAATTTTTGTCATATTTAATCCGTTAAAAATAAAGTGGGACAAAATATGGTATAAACTACCCTCTTCATGGGGAATTTCAAATGAAATGGAAATCTTTTGCGCATCGGTTTTATACTCTTTGTTCTTAGAAACAATGATAAACCGTGTGACATTGTTTGTTTCATCCTGAATTCCTTCATCAATAACCTCCAAGTCATAGATTAAAGCGTTGATTTTTCCTGCGATTGCAGCTTGGGTTTTATCGTTTTCTTCTTTTACTTTTTTGGCAGCCATAGCGGTGTTTTGTAATGCTTCCGCTACGATATAGTTATGTTCGGTTAAAAACTTATCACATTGAAAAATGGCCTGCGGATGGGAATAAACCTTTTTGATATCGTCAAATGCAGCGCCTTTTACACCTAATAAACAATGGTTTATGGGGATTTCCTGTTCTCCGATAATCGCCACATCGTATTCCGTTAATAAATCATAGTTTTGTGTCACTGCTCCCGCAGTTGAATTTTCAATTGGCAAAACCGCATAATCGGCCTTACCTTTTGTCAATGTCTCCATGGCATCCCGCCAGGATTCCACGGAAAAGTATTCATGCAATTGATTTCCGAAAAACTGATTCATGGCTTCTTGAGAATAAGCGCCCTCAACTCCTTGAAATACAACTTTACATTCGGAAAAATCATAAGATTTTCTTTGAATAAACCCTAAATCAAAGTTTTTATGATTTTGATTTAAAAGCTGGTATTGTTTCTTTCTGCTTGTAGACATAATCAGTTCAAACAATTCTTTAATTCCCTGTCGTTCAAACTCGTCTTTGGCATAAGAAGTCAGTTTTTTTATTTTTTCCTCTTCCCTTTGTTTGTCGAGCACAGGTTTGTTGGCAGAGATTTTATACTCTGCCACTTCTTTTGATACATCCATACGTTTTTGGTACAGTTCTATCATCTGTGCATCGATTTCGTCAATTTGAGATCTTAATTCACTTAAATCTTTCATCTTTTTCCTTAATCCAATACATCAAAAATTGATAATTGAGCAGACTGCGGTAGTCCGTGTATAATTCCGTATTCCATCATTTTATCTATGGCCGTCTGAGGAATCTTTCCTCGTGCCTTAATCTCATCAATGGAAGTAAACTTCTTTTGGGATGCGGCAATCTGTAATGTCTCTGCCGCACTGTCGCCCAAGCCTTCTAAGGTGTTGAAAGGCGGTAGAAGTTTTCCGTCAACGATTTTAAAATATCTGGCATCGGATTCGTATAAATCCATGGGTAAAAACTCAAATCCGCGACAATACATTTCGTGCACCAAACGAAGATCTCGGTACAAATCTTTTTCGGTAGCGGACAGTTTATCTCCTGCATCCTCTTTATCATTGATTGCTTTTAAATTTGCTTCGCAGGTTGCTTTTCCTTGACACATCTTTCCGTAATCAAAAGCGGTGGCACGAATGGAAAAGAATGCCGCATAATATGCCAGCGGATAATTGATTTTACAATAAGCTACACGCCAAGCCATCATAACGTATGCGGCAGCATGAGCCTTCGGGAACATGTATTTAATCTTTTCACAGGACCAGATGTACCAATCCGGAACCCCGTGTTCTTCCATATCCTTCTTCCACTCAGGCCATTTATCGGCTTTTCCTTTTGCAACCATACCTTTTCGTACGGCTTCCATGATTTTAAAGGATTCCTCGGAATCTAAGCCCATGTGAATCAAATAGGTCATAATATCATCACGGGTACAAATGGCTGTGGAAATGGTGGCTTTTCCTTCTTCAATTAAGGTTTTTGCGTTTCCTACCCATACGTCGGTACCGTGAGCCAAACCGGCGATTCGAATTAAATCCGTAAATTCCTTCGGCTTTGCATCTTCTAACATGCCCATGGCAAAATCGGTTCCGAATTCCGGAATACCAAGGGTTCCTTTGTTACATTTCCAAAGTTCGGCTCCGTCCTTTAAGCGAAGTGCATCCGTATTTTGGAAAAGACTCATGACTTCTTTGTCATCCAAAGGAATCTTTGTGGCGTCAATTCCGATCAAATCCTCCAAACGTCGAATCATGGTAGGATCGTCGTGCCCTAAAATATCGAGCTTTAAAAGGTTTTCATCGATGGAATGATAATCAAAGTGTGTGGTTATAATATCCGTTTCATTATCATTTGCCGGATGTTGAATCGGTGTAAAGGAGTAGATGTCCTCTCCCACGGGAAGAACAATGATTCCTCCCGGATGCTGACCGGTGGTACGGCGTACACCGACACAGCCTGCAACGATTCGTTCCAATTCCGCTCGACGTTTATGAATGCCTCGTTCTTCAAAGTAGTTTCGCCCGAGACCGTAAGCAGTTTTATCCGCCAATGTACCAACGGTTCCGGCTTTAAAGGTTTGTCCTTCACCAAAAATAACTTCTGTGTATTTATGGGCCTTATTCTGATACTCTCCGGAGAAGTTCAAATCAATATCCGGTTCCTTATTTCCCTTAAATCCAAGGAATGTTTCAAAGGGGATATCGAATCCTTCTTTATGGAGTTTTTCTCCGCAGTTCGGACAAAAGGCATCCGGCATGTCTACACCGGCACGGCCGGAGTATTTTTTCACTTCTTCCGAATCAAAATCCACATAGTGACATTTCGGACAAATATAATGTGGGCTTAGGGGGTTAACTTCCGTAATACCTGCCATGGTGGCCGCAAAGGAAGATCCTACGGATCCACGGCTTCCCACCAAATATCCGTCCTCATTGGACTTCCATACCAGTTTCTGCGCAATAATATACATAACGGCGTAACCGTTGGAAATAATGGAGTTTAACTCCCTCTCCAATCGCTCTTCCACGATTTTAGGAAGTGTTTCTCCATAGATTTCATGTGCTTTACGATAACAAATCTCTCGAAGTTCGGTATCGGAGTTTTCAATGACAGGAGGAGCTTTGTCGGGACGTGTGGGTTTAATATAGTCGCACATATCCGCAATAAGATTTGGGTTCTTTAACACCACTTCTTCTGCTTTTTCCTGTCCCAAATAAGCAAATTCGGAAAGCATCTCCTCTGTGGTATGTAAATAAAGAGGTGCCTGCTGATCCGCATCCTTAAATCCCTTTCCCGCCATGATAATGGCACGATAAATGGAATCCTCCGGATTTAAGAAATGAACATCGCAAGTCGCTACCACAGGTTTATGTAATTCTTCGCCCAACGCCACGATTTTACGATTGATTTCATTTAAATCTTCCTCAGTATCAACGCCGTATTTTCCTTCACGAATCATAAAAGCGTTATTACCGTTTGGCTGTATTTCAAAATAATCGTAAAATGACGCAATTCGAACGATTTCTTCTCTGGATTTTCCAAGTAAAATCGCCTGATACAATTCTCCCTGCTCGCAGGCGGAACCGATTAAAAGCCCTTCTCTGTTTTCTTCGATTAATGTCTTTGGCATCTTTGGAGAACCGTTAAAATACTCCAAATGAGACAGAGAAACCAGCTTATATAGGTTCACACGGCCAATGTCGTTTTTGGCAATTAATATTACATGGTTCGGATGAGTTTTTGCGATACGTTCCTTGGTCATTTTACCCGCCTGATTTAAATCATCCAAATTATAGATTTCGCGATCCCGTAATCGCTTAATTAATTTTTCAAAAATATGAGCGGTACATTCGGCATCATCTACGGCTCTGTGATGATTTTCCAAAGAAACCTTTAAATGCTTTGCCACGTTATTTAACTTATATCTTGATAATTCCGGAAGTAAATACTGTGATAATGCCACGGTATCAAGATATGTGAACTCCCAATTCACAGAAAGCTTTTTACACCAAGCACAAATTACTCCCGTATCAAAATCCGCATTATGCGCAACAAGCACCGCATCCCCGCAAAATTCTTTAAATAAGGGTAAAATTTCTTCCACGGCCTTTGCGTTCCGAAGCATATCATCCGTAATACCGGTAAGCTGAATGATATCAAAAGGAAGCGGTTCAAAGGGGTTTACAAACTCGGAAAAACGCTCCGTAATAATTCCGTTTTCAAATTTGACCGCTCCGATTTCGATAATCTTACATTTGCTGGAATTTAATCCTGTGGTTTCCAAGTCAAATACCACAAATGTATCTGTTAAAGATTGACCTTTGGAGTCCGTTACAATATCTTTGGAATCGTCTACCAAATAGCCTTCACAACCGTAAAGAATCTTAAAATCCGGATTCTTTGATAATGATTTACAATGTGCGGCTGCGGTAAAGGACTGAACCACACCGTGATCGGTAATGGCCAACGCTTTATGGCCGAATCGAATGGCCTGATCGATAATATCGCAGACATCGGATACACCGTCCGAATCGCTCATTTTGGTATGGCAATGAAGTTCCACTCTCTTTTCGCTGTGTAAATCTTCACGTTTTACGCGAAAATCCGGTATGGATTCGATTGTTTTAATATGTGATAAGCTGATATCCTTTGAAAAAGTATCAAAAGAAATGGTTCCTGATACTTTTATAAAAGTCCCTGGGCCAAGAAGTCCCAAAAGTTCTCCTTTTTGCACCTGTGGAATAAAAATTTTACACTGTAACGTATCCGTATAATCGGATAAATTGAACATTACAATGGCTTTTTCGTTTTTTATATCTCGGGAATCCACTGACAGAATTTGACCGTGCAAAACCACATCCCCGATTCCGTCAAACACGTCGCAAATCGGTGTCCAATCTTCACTAATGGGTTTAAACCCGTACAAAAGATTGGGAATATTATCTTTACGAAAGGGACGAATCCTAGGACCCACCATTTCTTCCGGTTCGGCATCATCCTTTACGGTCGAAGTCTTTTGTGCTTTTGCAGTTTTATTCGATTCCTCTGCATCTAAAGTGACTTCCTCTCCCGCTTCGATATGCTGGATAATATTTTCGATCATACGATCGATTTTTGCTTCCTGTTCCTTTTTATACTTTGTTTCACGAGCTTTTTTATAATCCAAATCTATCAAAACATCTTGATGACATCTGTCATGAAAAATAACGGAAAATATATGCTCGATTTCTTCCGCTCTTGCATGTGCAACGGCCGTATCTTCGATACGAATGCAGATTTTATTATCTTCGAAATCGTAATCTGCCTTCTTAACAATGCTGTGATTTATGCTGGATATTTTATTGATTTCTTCAAAGATGGAATCCTTGTAAGTATTAAATAAGCTCTCCGGTGTATAAACATCGGAAAGCAAAAAAGATTCAATAATTGTAACCTCCATACCCGGAGCGTTAAAATATTCTTTTTGAATAGCTTCTTCCAATTTCCAAATGGTTTTCTTTGGAACAATGGAAGAAAACTGGATGTATATGCGCATTTTATCCTTTGTGGGATTTGTGCTGATGCGCAAAATCTTTGCGGACTCCAAGATTGGATTTAAGGATTTATTCTCAATTTTTGAAAAGACTTCCAAAAATTCTTTTTCCATTAACATTTCCCCCAGTTTAAAAGTTCTTCACGTAAGGCTTCAACCAGTTGGTCTTCAGGAAGTTTTTTAATCACTTCTCCGCGCTTAATCAAAAGCCCCTCTCCTATGCCTCCCGCGATACCGAGATCCGCTTCTTTGGCCTCTCCCGGTCCGTTTACGACACATCCCATAACGGCGACTTTTACATCATTTAAATCTATTTCGGAAACCATGGCCTCCACTTTGTTAGCCAAGCCGATTAAATCAATTTGGGTACGACCGCATGTGGGACAAGAAACCACTTCGATGCCACCTTTCCTTAAGCCTAAGGTTTTAAGCAAAGTCTTAGCGGTATAGACTTCTTCAATCGGTGCTCCGGTTAATGACACGCGAATGGTATCACCGATGCCCTGATGCAAAATCATGGCAAGACCGGCAGAGGATTTGATTGTACCGCTTCGAAGAGTTCCTGCTTCGGTAATACCAACATGAAGGGGGTAAGATGTCTTTGTTGAAATAAGTTCATGTGCTTTTACACACATCATAACATTTGATGATTTGATACTGATAACCAGATTATCATATCCTAAATCTTCAATAATATGCACTTTATCCAATGCGGATTCCACAAGTCCTTCTGCGGTAACTCCATGGTATTTTTCTACCAATTCCTTTTCCAAGGAACCGGAGTTTACACCGACACGAATGGGAATATTCTTTTCTTTACAAGCATCCACTACCGCTTTGATACGTTCAATGGAGCCGATATTTCCGGGATTTATGCGGATTTTATCCGCACCGTTTTCAATAGCTGCCAGGGCCAGGCGATAATCAAAATGAATGTCACAAACCAATGGAATATGAATCTGTTTTTTGATTTCTCCGATTGCTTTTGCGGCTTCAAGAGTCGGAACGGCACATCGAATAATATCGCATCCCGCCTTTTCAAGCTCCAGAATCTGTGCAACGGTACTTTTAACATCTTCCGTTTTTGTATTTGTCATGGATTGGATTAAAATCGGGTTATCCCCACCAATCACACGGTTTCCGATATGAATTTCCTTGGTTTTCATTCTCATAAGTTAACCCCTACATAAGCTTTGCTATATCACTTATCATAACAACAATCATGAGCATCATCAATAATGCAAATCCCACAAAATTAATTCCGGCTTCCACCCTCTGGGAGATTTTTTTTCTGGTAACGGCTTCAACCAAATAAAACAAGAGTCTGCCTCCGTCCAAAGCGGGAATTGGAATCAAATTCATAACTCCCAAGTTGGCGGAAAGCAATATCGCGATACTGATCATCTGCATTACCGTTACAAAAACACCGTAAGCCGACGCTTCCGTATAATTATCTCCGATGGTTTTTACGATGCCAACAGGACCGGACATGTCAGAAACGTTTAATTTACCGGTCAAAAGCATTTTAAGGCCTTCCAACGCCACATAAATCTGGTAACGAATCTCATAGAAGGAATGAGTTATTACATCGATAAAGTTTCCTTTGGTTCGTTCGTTATATTTGGTAATACCGATAAGATAACGACCTGCTTCATCGTCATATTTTGGAGTAAGGGTTGTAGAATATGTTTTTCCGTCTCGTTTATACTTTATTTCTAAAGTCTTTCCGGGATGGAAATAGTTATACACACTGATTTCACTGTAAAAATGAACCCGAAAACCGTTTAAGGAAAGAATCTCATCCCCACCTTGTAAACCGGCTTCATATGCAGGATATTCCTTGTTTACTTCATCGATTACCGTGGAATCATATCCTACATTTGCAATCATAATAACCGAAAGCAAAAATGCCAGGATAAAATTAAACAACGGACCGCCAAAGACGATTAACGCTTTTTTCCAAAGAGCTTTTTTGTTAAATGCTCTATCATCTTCACTTTCTTCCTCTTCCCCTTCCATAACACAGCTTCCGCCGAAGGGTAAAAGATTTAAGCAAAACTTGGTTTCTTTTCCTTGTACGGAAAAAACCGTAGGTCCGAGACCAAGGGTAAATTCGTTTACTCGAACATCAAATGCTTTCGCAAAAATAAAGTGTCCCAATTCATGAAAAATAATGATGAAACTAAATATTAGTATGGCAACCAGGATACTCATACTCTATTACCTCGTTAAATAATCGTATTTATATAATCATATGTGGATTTTTCGGTTTCCAATATATCCTTTACGGAAGGCTTGTTTATATAATCCACTTCTGTCATGGCATTTGCGATGATTTCCGGTATTTGTAAGAAGGAAATCTTTTTGTTTAAAAACAGCGCCACTGCCTTTTCATTGGCTGCGTTGAATATGGTAGGCATATTTCCGCCCAAACTCATTGCATCAAATGCCAGTTGAAGCCCAAAAAACGTCTCAAAATCCGGTTTTTCAAACTCAAGGGTACCGATATCAAACAAATCCAATTTCTCGCCGCTTAAAGGTTGTCTGTACGGGTAATACAAAGCATACAAAATCGGAAGTCGCATATCCGGTGTCCCCATTTGTCCGATGATTGCTCCGTCTTCGAATTCCACAGCGGAATGTAAAATACTCTGGGGATGAACGGTTATTTGAATGCGACTTAACGGAACATCAAACAGCCAGTGAGCTTCCATGACTTCC
>ODAI014759156.1_pt1 | contig 14469 bp, 12 predicted proteins | sample 1539321 | NCBI WGS metagenome assembly ODAI01 (sample SAMN02144231, study PRJEB22623) | gut metagenome | biome: sheep rumen | host: Ovis aries | place: New Zealand
CTCCGGGACTACGCAGAGGAAAACGGCGTTGTTATCGAAGGGCTTTAAAAGCCCGTTAACGATATAAGCGGAACAGGGGAAGTTCCCGAAGAAAATTATTAAAATCAAGATTGTTAAAATCCTTATCAATCAAAAAACAAAAAGCCCGCAGATATAGTGTCCTGCGGGCTTTCTTTGCGGTTTAAAACTTTGTTTTGTATATCTTAAAACCGCTTATTTCGTATATTTTTTCAAATAATTCGCCGTCTTTGTATGTTTCAAGCTGGTTTTGGCTTATGATATACTGCGTATTCAGTTTTTTCAGACCTTCAGTGTTTATATGGACTAAAATGTAGTCAACATTTGCAAGCTCAAAGCGGCATTTCGGTATATCTTCATATACATAATCAATATGTGCGTATCTGTTGTAGATGCTTTTATAGTCGCCTTTTTCGTCAAGAAGCGACCATTTTCCGAAATCGGGGTATACATTTGTTGCACCGAGGGAATGGACACCTGCTGCCAGCGTCATATTACCAAGCAGCTGATCTTCGCCTTCAAACAGCCATATCCCCTCATCTTCGCTGTCTATCTCCCGTATTTTTTTAAACAGTTCGTTTTCTGTCAATGCGCCCGTGCCTTTTTCTATTGGGTTTACAAGACCTCCGCAAAATGCAAATACCGCAAGGGTGTAAAGCAAAAACAGCCTTTTTTCAATGCTTTTGTCAATATTCAAAACAAGATAAATACCCGTAAAAATATAAATATATCCCAATACAAGATATTTTCCGTTTATATATTCACCGTAAAACTTATATACAGAAAGTATCAGCAGAGAAGCAAGAATAAGGGAAACAAGACCGCAGATCAACCTTTTCGGTGTCTTTTTTATCAGCGAACAGGCTCTTATAAGTATAAATACATTCAAAACGCCTGCCGCAAAAATACATCTGTATGGCGTAACGGCATACATAAGTGTTATCCTTGCAAAAACAGAATTAAAGCCGAATACACACCATATTCCGAAGAACAGACTGACAGCCGTTAATATCATAAGCAGCGGGTCTTTTTTCTTTTCCGCAAAAAACACCCACAGCGAAAGCAAATATCCTGCGGGAAACAGATCAAAAAACGCGGCCGCTTCGCAATTGTTACTCATATTATCGGTGACCTGTTTTACGGGCAGAAGAAAAGAACATACATATTTTATATAGTCTTTTGCACAGCCTCCGCCAAGTTCAAACCGTTTGCCGGGATAGACGGTATCGGAAACAAGTCTGATGGTTTCCGCTGATTTTAAACAAATATATCCCATTGACAAACCAAGTAAAAATATGCCCGCTGCGATGATAAGAATATCTTTTGCGGTGAACTTAAACCTTTTGCGGTTTTTATAAATTATCCAAACAAGAAAACCGAGCATTATATATGCAAGAGGTATCTGCCAGGCAGGGTAGAATACAAGTATAAATGAACCTGCCGACCATACCGTCAAAAGCATATATATTATTCGCTTTTTATAGCTTTGTGACTGCATATATGCGTTTATAAGCAACAGTATAAACTGCGAAAAAATAAGCAGTTCTGCTGTGCTGTTTACGGCAAACCACCATTGAACAACAGGGGCGAGGGTTATAAATACCGCCTGTATAAAGGCTAAAAAGCAATTGTCGTCTGTTATAAGCCTGCCGAATTCAAAGCTTACCATAAACAGCAGTATAAGACGGGCGCACCAAAAAAACGAAAGTCCCTTTGCCGCACCGAGAAATAAATAACCTATAAGAAACGGACGAAAAATCACGGCAATGCTTTTTACGGGCTGACCGTAAACAATAAACATATCCATTGGGCTTGTGCTTACGATACTGCTGAAATAAGGGAATTTTTCGACAGTATTGTAGCATTGCGAAAAGGCCATTGGAGTATTCGTTCTCCATTCATCCGATCTTATAGGTCTTGAAAAACCAAAAACGGTATGATTTTGTGTGCCTTCGTCAAAATAATTGTTCCAGCAGCCTATTGAAGAACCGCTCAATTCAAATATAACACAAAACAATAGAATTACAGCGGCAATAAAATACCTGTATCCGAAAATAAATGAACCTATACTTAAATAATTCTTATTTACGCTTTTTTCAGCCATAAGATTCCTCCGTTACCGTAATGAATATCCAAATCTATATTATCATATCTCTGTGGCATTGTCTAATGTTTTCTTATTTTAATAAAAATTTAAGAACGGAATTTGTAATTTGTTATTGAAATCATAACTTTTTAGAGTTATAATAGATAATGATGATAAAATCATAATGGAAAGTATGGTTTTTTGGTCCTATTTTCCGAGTATTAAGACAAATTTTCACCAAGGAGGAAATACAAACTATGAAAAGAAGATTATGTTCACTTTTTATGGCTGCGGCAGTTGCCTTGTCATGCGTAAGCTTTGTTTATGCGGATGATGCTGCTGTGACCGAGGAGGGTGGAAGCTCTGCTGTTGTTGAAGAACAGACGGAAGCCGTAACAGAAGCACCGACCGAAGCGCCTACAGAGGCTGCAACGGAAGCACCTACAGAGGCTGCAACAAAAGCAGTTGAAGTTGTTACCGAGGCTACAACATCTGCGGCAGTGACAACAACAAAGTCATCCAAGAAAACTACCGAAAAGGCTTACGAGATATCTATCAAGGTCGATAAAAATGTAAGCATCAACAGTTACCTTGATGACGGCCTTACAGCAAGCGATATGACATGGACAAACAGCAACGATAATATCGTTACTATCACAAAGACAGGCTCGGGCAGATTTAATGCCAAGAAGAAGGGCAGTTGTGTTATCACGGCAAAATATGAAACAGATGCTTCATATTACTACTATTCATTCGACATCACCGTAAAGAGCAGCTCATCAAGCGATGACGATGACGATGATGATAAGGATTACTACAAGAGCATCAGCCTTGATAAAGGCGAAACATACAATGTATACAGCAAGTACCTCAAAGATGAGGAAGACTACGATGCAGATGATTACAAGTGGACATCCGACAGCAAGAGCATTGCCTCTGTAAACAGTAAGGGTGTTGTAACAGCCGAAAAGAGCGGTACAACATATGTTACTGCAAGCATTTCAAAAGAAGATGTTGAGTATGTTTTCCGTATTAAGGTAAGCGGTTCAAGCAGCTCCGATTCAAAGAGCAGCAGTTCAAGCTCAAGCAGCAGCTCAAGCTCAAGCAAGTCATCAAGCTCTTCCGTTTCAAAAAAGACATCCTGGGATATCTATCTTGCAGCTGATGATGATTTCAAGGCTGCCGACCTTGTAGACGGCAAGGCATCAAGCTATGACTGGTCTTCAAAGGATGAGGATATTGCAGAAGTTGATGATGACGGTGTTATCACGGCAAACGAAGATGGTTCTGTAAAGATCACCGCAAGCGGCGATACAACTTATACATTCACGGTTCATATTGATGATGATTATTCAAACGAATCAATGAAGCTTTCTGTAAATGAGTCAAAAGCTCTTGACAGCTACCTTGATGACGATCCCGAAGAATACAGCTTCAAATCGGGCAGAACAGATGTTGTTACCGTAACAAGCGCAGGCAAGGCAACAGGTGTTGCAAACGGCGTTGGCTACATAGTAGCGGAAAACGATGACGGAAGCATCATCCAGATCTTTGTTACGGTATCGGGCGGTACCACAACAACAGAAAAAACAACAGAAACAACTACACAGGCTAAGGCACAGACACAGGCTACAACAAAGGCAGCTGTTTCCGCAGCACCTTCTTTTAACGATATTGCCGAAAGACCCTGGGCTGTTGCAGCTATAAACAATATGGCATCAAAGGGCATTATCATGGGTATCGGCAACAACCGTTTCAACCCCGATGCAAACTGCAAGCGCTGCGACTTTACGATCGTTATCGTTAAGATACTTGGTCTTGACAGCGAAGTTGCAACTACAAACTACTCCGATATAGCTCTCGGTCAGTATTACTACAATTTTGTAGGCGTTGCAAAGAAGCACGGTATCGAATCGGGCGTTGTGGGAGATGTTTTCCACCCCGATGAAATGATAACCCGTGAAGATATTATGGTAATGACATACAAGGGTCTTGTTGACAAGGGATACAACCTTGATACAAACACAGCAGTCCTTGATAAATACACAGATGCAAACAAGCTTGCAGAAGGCAACAAAGCAGCAGTTGCGGCTCTTATCAACGCAGGCTGCGTAACGGGTACTTCCGCTACAACACTTGATTCTTCAAGCAATATCACAAGAGCACAGATGGCTGTTCTTATGAATAATGTTGTAAATTACGTTGGCTGATATGATAAACTATCTTAATAAGCTTGAAATAGCCATATCGGAAAAGCAGGCGGAACAATTTGCGCAATACGAAAAACTATTGCTTGAATGGAACGAAAAAATAAACCTTACTGCCATAACCGAGCATGAACAGATAGTTATAAAGCACTTTGCGGACAGTCTGACGCCTTTGTTATACCGTGATATGTCGGGCAAAAGCCTGATAGATGTAGGCACGGGCGCAGGCTTTCCGGGGCTTCCGCTGAAAATAGCGGTTCCGGGGATGGAACTTACCTTGCTTGATTCTCTGAATAAACGGATAAACTTCCTTGAAACCGTTGTTGCATCACTTTCGCTTGAAGGTGTGTGCTGTGTTCATTCGCGGGCGGAAGACGGCGGCAAAGATAAGGCCTTAAGAGAAAATTTCGATTTTGCCGTTTCACGCGCAGTCGCTCCGCTGAATGTTCTTGCGGAATACGATCTGCCGTTTGTAAAGATCGGCGGCGAATTTATCGCTTTGAAAGGTCCTGCCGCATTTGACGAGATAAAACAGGCGGAAAATGCCGTAAAAGAACTCGGCGGCGAGATAAATGACGTTAAAGAAGTTATTTTGCCCGACACCGGGTTGAAGCATAAGATAATTTTTGTCAGCAAAGTGCGACAAACACCAAGTAAATATCCCCGTAAATCGGGTAAGGCAATAAAAAGTCCTATCGTTTGATAGGGCTTTTTTATATTGTTTGTCGGATAGAAACAATTCAGACAATTCGGACAATTCAGGCATTTTATATTATATGTGTTAAAATATCGGCATAAACAAAGGGGGAAAGATAAAAATGTACAGTTTTTCGGTATATGAGTCCGATGTATTAAAATATTTGCCTGTTTCCGATATACATATCAGCCCGTTCCGCGCACGAAAAAGCATTTCGCCGTCCTATCTTGCTTCTCTTGCAAAGTCGATAAAAAATTTCGGCATTTTGCAGCCTGTAGCGGTGAGAAAAGTGCTTGATGATTATGAACTTATTTTTGGAGAATGTCGTTTTAAAGCTGCGGTAGCGGCAGGTCTCAAAACCGTGCCAAGTGTTGTAATGTCGGTATCCGACCGTGACTCTGCCGTACTTGCGCTTGTTGAAAATATACGCCGCAGTGAACTTGATTGTTTTGAACAGGCAGCCGCAGTAGCCGATATAAGCGAAGATTTTGAATGTGGTGAAAATGCGCTTTCTCATCTTCTTTCCGAAGACACGGTCTATATAAATGAACAGCTTGCCATAAACGGGCTTGAGAAAGATATTAAAAATCAGCTTGACGGAGATAACAAGGAATATGCAAGTGCGATAGTGAAGCTTAAAGATGTAAAACTACGCCGTGAAGTTCTGGGCAAGGTAAAGAAATACGGCCTTAATATCGACCGTACCCGTGCTCTTATTGAAAATACGCTTGAAACACGTAAAAGTACCGTGCTTTTTGATTTGAGTATGCGCAAAAAAGGGTTTGAGGACGTAAAAATATTTTTGAATACCGTTAAACAGGCAGCCGATATGCTGCATTCCTGCGGTATAGATGCGGATTGCGAGGTCAGCAAAAACGAAAAAGGGTATATTGCAAGTTTGTCTATGAAAACGGAAATGAACAATTAAAAAAGGGCAGGTGCCCTTTTTTAATTTAACAATTGACAAAGTGACGTTCTGTGAGGAACTCACTCATATTGTATATTCTTTTAGTCTGTTTTCCATTTCTTCGTTTACAAAAACCTTGAAATAATAGCCGTTTTCGCGGTGGTCGCTCTCTATTATCTCACAGTTTCCGTGTACAAGGCTCACAAGATTGCCTTTATCATACGGAATAACTATTTCAAGACATTTTTTCTGACTTTTCAGCCAATCTTCAAGCAATTCGGTAAGTTTATCAATTCCCTTGCCGTATTTTGCCGAAATCCTCACTGTTGCAATAGCACGCGGATCGGGCGGCAGGGGAAGTTCAACATCCTCTTTGTCGGTCTTGTTGTAGACCGTGATAACGGGTTTGTCACCGCATTTAAGCTCATCAAGTGTCTGATACACAACTTTCATTTGCTCCTCGCGGCGAGGATTTGACACATCAAGCACATGTATCAGTATATGTGCATAGCTTGCTTCTTCGAGAGTGGCACGAAAAGCGTTTATAAGACCGTGCGGCAGTTTCTGTATAAAACCGACTGTATCGGTAAACAGGTATTCCATACCGCTGTCCAGCGTTTTGCGGCGGGTAGTGGTGTACAGCGTGGCAAACAGCTTGTCCTCGGCAAGAATATCCGAACCAGTAAGCGTATTTAAAAGCGTTGACTTGCCCGCGTTTGTGTAACCCACCAGAGCAACTATCGGCAGACCGCTTGTACTGCGCTTTTCACGCATAACATCACGGTGACGGCGTATCTCTTTAAGCTCACGGTTGAGTTCGGCTATCCTGTTGCCGATATTCCGCCTGTCTGTTTCGAGTTTGGTCTCACCGGGGCCTCTTGTGCCTATACCGCCGCCCTGTCTGCTCAAATACTTGTACTGACCCACAAGATGTGAAGAATTGTATTTGAGCTGTGCAAGCTCTACCTGCAATTTACCCTCGGCAGACTGCGCACGCTGTGCAAATATATCAAGTATCAGCAAAGTACGGTTCATTATCTTTGTATCGAGCATATCCGCCATATTTTTCATCTGATTGGGGCTTAGATCGTCATCGCAGATAATACCCGTTGCATCGACCATAGCGATATAGTTCTTTAATTCTTCCATCTTGCCTTTTCCAAGATAATGCGCCTTGTGTACGGCTTCGCGGTTTTGTATCATTCTTCCGACAACAACAGCGCCTGCCGTTTTTGCAAGCTCTTCAAGTTCGTAAAGACAACTTTCAACATCAAATTCGCTGTGTCCGTCATCAACTGCAACAAGAATGACCCTCTCCGTATCTTTGTCTGTTGAAAAAAGGTTATTCATCAATAATCCTCCGGTCTGTCCTTGCGGCATCCAAAGTGATATCTTATGGCTTCAACTATTCTTTCGGAAGCATAACCGTCACCGAAAGGATTTTTAGCTGCGACCATTTTTGCATATTCGTCCTTATCATCCAGCAGCTGACAGGTGAGTTCAAATATTCTGTCACGATCGTCGCCTGCAAGTTTCAGTGTACCTGCATCAATACCTTCGGGACGCTCGGTAACATTTCTCAAAACAAGAACGGGCTTGCCCATTGAAGGCACTTCTTCCTGCAATCCGCCGCTGTCTGTAAGCACAAGATAGCTGCGCGACATAAGATTGTGCATATTTTCAATATCAACGGGATCAATAAGATGTATGCGCGGATGATTGCCCAAAATACCGAAAACGGTCTCCCTTACAACGGGATTGAAATGAACGGCATATACCACTTCAACATCATCATATTTGTTTACCACATCAAGCACGGCATTGCAGATGTTTTCAAGGGGCTTGCCCCAGTTTTCGCGCCTGTGTGCCGTCATTGCGATAACTCGTTTGTTTTTGAAATCCATCTCGTTAAGACAGGGTTCATCAAAAGTAAATTCATCCTTGATGGTGGTTTTCAGGCAGTCCACAACGGTATTGCCCGTAACAAAAATGTTTTCGGGGTCTATATTTTCCTTTAAAAGATGTTCCTTTGCAAGCGGTGTGGGTGCAAAATGAAGGTCTGCCAGCGCACCTGTAAGACGGCGGTTCATTTCCTCGGGGAAAGGCTGGCGCTTGTCATATGTGCGCAGACCCGCCTCAACGTGGCCTATCTTGATATTGCTGTAAAAAGCCGCAAGTGCAGCTGCAAAAGTTGTTGTTGTGTCACCGTGTACAAGTACAAGATCGGGCTGTGCCTGTTCCATAACATCTTCAAGGCCCGTAAGGGCTTTTGTCGTTATCTGCGTAAGGGTCTGGCGCGGTGTCATGATGTCAAGGTCGTAATAGGGCTTGATATTGAATATCTCAAGTACCTGATCGAGCATCTGACGGTGCTGTGCGGTAACACAGACTATCTGTTCGATATCATCGCATTTTTCCATAGCATTGATAAGCGGAGCCATTTTTATGGCTTCGGGTCTTGTGCCGAAAATGCTCATTACTTTGATTTTGTCCATAAATTTCACCTCATTGGTTTTTTGTTGTTTTTTTTTATTGGTTATAATTTAATAAAAAAATAACATATATATAAATTTAACCATATTTTTTTAAATTTTTCAATACTTATTTGAATTTTTGTGATATAATTATATTTATAATTGAATATCTTTAAAAAGAACATACATACAGAGGCGGTCATATGCTTAATTATCTGTGGGGCGGTTTTATACTTATCGGGATATTGACAGCCGCTTTTACGGGAAATCTCCATAATGTCACAACGGGAGTTATAGAACAGTCAAAGGAAGCCGTCAGCACCTGTATAGTGATGCTCGGCGTGCTGTCTATGTGGACGGGGTTTATGAACATAGCCGAAAAAAGCGGTCTGTTGGATAAACTGACACAAAAACTAATGCCCATTTTGCATCTGCTCTTTCCAAAAATACCGAAAGAAAGCAAGGCGCTGAAGCATATCGGCAGCAATGTTGCGGCAAATCTGCTCGGGCTTGGCTGGGCATCAACACCTGCGGGGCTTTATGCAATGGAGGAACTTGACAGACTAAACGGTCATAAGGAAAGCGCAAGCGATATGATGTGCGATTTTATGATATTCAATATGTCATCCTTACAGATAATCTCCGTAAATATGATAGCATACCGCAGTCAGTATAATTCCGCAAATCCGTCGGAAATAATCGGCGCAGGGCTTTTTGCCACGCTTATTTCCACCCTTGCTTCCGTGCTGTTTATTTTTACACGGCGCGCACTTGTTAAAAGGGGGAGAAATAAATGAATATTATAAGCCTTGTTTCCGATATGATGGTGCCGCTTGTTATGGCTTACATAATTATGTACGGCTATAAGCATAAAATTGATATTTACGATGCTTTTGTCGAGGGTGCGCAAAGCGGCTTTAAAATCGTACTGACCGTTTTGCCGACACTTCTCGGGCTTATGATAGCCGTAGGAGTGCTTGAACACAGCGGCCTGCTTGCTCTGCTGTGCAGGTTGGCCGACCCGTTTGCAAAAATAGTGGGCTTTCCCGTAGAGGTGCTGCCGCTCACATTGATGCGCCTTGTTTCTTCAAGTGCGGCGACAGGACTTTTGCTCGATATTTTTAAGAATTATACACCCGACAGCTTTACTGGGCGTTTTGCAAGCGTTATGATGTGCTGTACAGAAACTGTTTTTTACACTATAAGTGTTTATTTTATGTCTGTCAAAGTAAAAAAAACAAGATATACCCTTGTGGGTGCGCTTATCGCAAATTTTGCAGGTGTTGCGGCAAGCTTGTGGATATGCCGCCTGTGCTGGGGATAACAAACGAGAGAAGGCTTTTTAAATGATTTATACATTAACGGTAAATCCATCGCTTGATTATGTTGTAAATACGGACATAGTGCCGTATGAACTTAACAGGAGCTGCAAAGAAAACATTTATCCGGGAGGCAAGGGCATAAATGTTTCCGTTATGCTTGCAAATCTCGGGGTCGAGAACACGGCTTTGGGCGTTGTTGCGGGCAGCACGGGCAAAATGCTTGAAGAAATGCTTGAAAATATTATAAAGACGGATTTTGTACATCTTGACAGCGGTTCTACCCGTATCAATGTAAAAGCGCTTTCGCCAAACGGAGTTACGGAGATAAACGGCAGGGGGGTCAGTGTTGACTTTGAATTGCTGAAAGAAAAACTTTCTTTGGTAAACGAGGATGATTTTTTGGTTATTAGCGGAAGTTTTGAGGACTATAATCTTGTCTATAAAATAGTGAGCGAAGTCAATACATCAAAAATAATCTTTGATATTCCGCTTATAGAATATGCAATAAAGCATGACCCGTTTTTTATAAAGCCCAATCTGAAAGAGCTTGAAACTTATTTTGAATGTGAGATAAAATCCGATGAGATCGAAAAATACTGTACCAGACTTTTAAAAGCGGGCTGCAAAAACATTCTTGTATCATTGGGGGGAGACGGCGCTTTTTTCTGCAATAAGAATTTCTCGTTTCGCTTGCCTGCACCGCAGGGAAAGGTGATAAACACAGTGGGTTCGGGTGACAGTATGGTCGCAGGCATACTCTATGGTATGACAAATTCACTTCCCGTTGAGGATTCGGTGCGTTTTTCTCTTGCCTGCGGCAGTGCAACTGCTTTTTGCGAACATATTGCAAAAAAGGAAGATGTAATGAAATTGTTTTAACAAACTGATGGTTTCGGCGGTGTTTATTAAAAATGTGTAATGAATAGATGAATAAAGTTTTCTATTCATAAAAAGTTAACAAATTAACAATCATTTGTTAAAAAAATTTTTGGAATTTATCCAATTGAAATCGGACTGTTTTCGTGGTAAAATAAACAGCAAATCGAAAAAGACAAGATTTTACATAATTTATAGTAAGCGAATTAAATAATCAGACTTAAGCTTGCTTAAGGCGGATTATTTATGAGCCCCATCCTATAGTGAACGTCCAAATATTTTTGACGTTCACTATAAGAAGAAAAGAAGAAAAATTATCGGCTCTTATGTTTGTACATAAAAACCAAAGTGAAAGGAAAGCACTATGAAAAAGAATTTATTATTAAGACTTACATCTATGGGTCTTGCCGTTATTATGGCATCGGGTATGACATCATGCGGCAAAAAGGCAGAAGAAACGGAAGAAGCGGAAGTTAAACCCGAAAAGATAACAATGACATTTGATTCCTGTATGACTCCCGAAAACGGTGTTGACGAAGTTTGTGCAAAATACAAGGAACTCACGGGCATCGAGCTTGAACTTACAAAGCCCGACCATGACAAGTATTATGAAAATGTAACTCTTTCTTTCGCATCGGGCAAACCCTCCGACGTTATAGAAATGAATTCTACATACTATGCAGATTATGCGGCAAACAGAAAGCTCTGGGATATGACAAGAGCATGGGAGGACTCAAAATCTGCCGCAAAGAACATTGTCGATCAGTCCTATGTTGATGCACTTATGCTTAACGGCAAGCTTTACGGCTTCCCGACTGTTGCAGGCAACGGAACTGTTACATATGTAAGACAGGATTGGCTTGACGAGGCAGGAGAGTCACTTCCTACGAATTATGCGGGCTTCCTTGATATGCTCCGTACATTCAAGGCAAGGGGCAACGGTGTTGTTCCTCTTACCGCAGCAGGCATACTCAATAACGATGCACCTTATGATATTTTTATGAGAGAATTCTATCAGGATGCTATCCCCGATTTCTATCAGAAAGAAGACGGCACATGGGTAGACGGTTTCTCAGAACCTGCTATGGCAGGCGCTATGCAGCGTTTCCAGGATGCTTATAAAGAGGGCCTCCTTGACGAAACTATTATCACAAACGAAACAAAGTCATGCCGCGATAAATTCAATGACGGTCTTGTAGGCGCTTTCAACTATTGGGCAGGTTCTTGGGGCATGAAGCTTGAAGACGGCACACCGGGTGCAAAGCTTTCTGCGCTTCCCGCTATTGACGAGGTAAGAAACAGCGGCGGTTATATCGGCCGTGTTCCTCTTGCGATGGTCATTACATCCGATTGCGAAATGCCCGAGGCTGTGTTCAACGACCTTATCCTTTATTCGCATGACGGCGGTGAGGGTCAGATGCTCTTTACACACGGTGTTGAGGGCGTTCACTATACAAAAAATGATGACGGCAGCATAACGGCTCTTGAACAGAAGGCAGACCCTTCAAAGCTTGTTGAAAAGTCATTCTACGCTCCCGAGTATTCAATAACATCGTGGACAGACCCCATGACACTTGATTCTCGTGTTCAGGCATCACTTGATGTATACTTACAGTGCAGATCTCTTGCAAAAGTTGCTCCCGCATCTTCCGTACTTACGGAAAATCAGGATAAGCTTACGGAGATAAGAAAGAGCGTTCTTGCGGACGTTCTCCACGGCAACACGACAGTTGACGAGGCTATGCAGAAGTACAATAAAGATGCTTCGGCTATAGTTGAAGCTATACTTGCTGACCTCAGCGCATCACAGAACTGAAAAATAAGAACTGAATAATTTAAAATTAGTCTTGACAAACTATATATTAGTGGTATAATTAGGATATAAGTTAATATTGGTTCTTCAGGGATAGGTGAAATTCCATACCGGCGGTAAAGCCCGCGAGCCTTTTGGCATGATTTGGTGAAACTCCAAAGCCGACAGTAAAGTCTGGATGAGAGAAGACAAAAGTTATAGACATTTATATCATATTATATTTGTATATTTTGTTTACGGCGTTTCAAATACCCTTGAAGAATATTTCAAGGGTATTTTTTTATTTTGGAGAGGTATTTATGAATGAGTTTATGAAACGTGCCGTTGAACTTGCTTACAGGGGTGAGGGCGGTGCGGACCCAAATCCTCTTGTGGGTGCGGTCATTGTAAAAAACGGCAGGATAATAGGCGAGGGCTGGCATAAACGCTGCGGTGAAGCCCATGCGGAGGTTAACGCTTTCAACAGTCTTACCGAAAGCTGTGAGGGTGCGGAAATGTTCGTCACGCTTGAACCCTGCGCCCATTACGGCAAAACACCGCCATGTGCTCTTGCGGTGGTCAAAAATAAGATCAAAAAGGTTTATGTCGGCATACTTGACCCAAATCCCAAAGTTTCGGGCAAGGGTATAGAGATAATGAAAAATGCGGGCATAGAAGTTGAAACGGGTCTGATGGAAAATGAGTGCAGGGAGCTGAACAAAGTTTTCTTAAAATATATAAAAACGGGTCTGCCGTATGTCCACAGTAAGTTTGCAATGTCACTTGACGGCAAAACGGCTTGTTATACGGGTGAGAGCAAATGGATAAGCTGTGAGGACAGCCGCGCGGAAGTACAGAAACTGCGAAACAAATATATTGGTATAATGGCAGGTATAAACACCGTGCTTGCAGATGATCCGCAGCTTACCTGCCGCCTTGAAAACGGCAGGGACCCGTATAGGATAATCGTTGACAGCAGCCTGAAGATACCTCTCTCTGCAAAGGTAATAGGAAACGACGGCAGGTGTATTGTGGCAGCGGTTTCGGATGACAGTGAAAAAATAAAGGCCCTTGAAGATAAGGGAGTAAGAGTGATAAAAACAAAGCCCGAAAACGGAAGAGTGGATTTAAAAGAACTTATGCAAAAGCTCGGCGCACTTGAAATCAACGGCATTTTGCTCGAGGGCGGCGGCACGTTGAACTTTGCGGCAATAAAAAGCGGTATCATTGATGAAGTTACCGCTTATATCGCACCGAAAATAATTGGAGGCAGTATGGCAAAAACGCCTTTTGAGGGTGAGGGCTTTGCAAAAATAGCGGATTGTATGCAGTTGACCGACCTGAATGTAAGAAAACTCGGTATGGATATTGTTATTAACGGAAAGGCGGTGCAGAATGTTCACGGGAATAGTTGAAGAAGTGGGAATAGTTGAAAAAACAGGTATCCAACCTGTGATACGTGCCCGAAAGATACTTGAAGACATACATATCGGCGACAGCATATGCGTAAACGGCGCCTGCCTTACTGTGACCGAATTTACGAATGACAGGTTCACGGTCGATATAATGCCCGAAAGTATGCGCTGTACAAACCTCGGTGAGCTGAAAAAGGGCAGCAGAGTCAACCTTGAACGCGCTATGCCTGCAAACGGACGTTTCGGCGGACATATAGTCAGCGGTCATGTGGACGGCACGGGTATTATAAGTGATATAAAACAGGATGGCATAGCTGTTGTTTACAGGATAAAGGCAGATAAAGCCATATTGCGGTATATAGTTAACAAAGGCTCGATAGCAATAGACGGGATAAGTCTTACCGTATGCAGCATAGACGAAAAAAGTTTCGGTGTTTCCATAATACCGCATACACAGCGCGAGACCACGCTTTCGTTTAAAAAAGTCGGAGATACGGTCAATCTTGAAACGGATATTATTGCGGCTTATGCGGAAAAGTTTTTGAATTTGCGTTCGGAAACAAAAGAAAGCACGATAGATATGGACTTTTTAAGAAAATGCGGATTTTAAGGAGGGATAAAAATGTATGATTTTAATACGATAGAAGAGGCGCTTGAAGACCTCAGATCGGGTAA
>ODAI012301199.1_pt1 | contig 14468 bp, 12 predicted proteins | sample 1539321 | NCBI WGS metagenome assembly ODAI01 (sample SAMN02144231, study PRJEB22623) | gut metagenome | biome: sheep rumen | host: Ovis aries | place: New Zealand
TACACAAGAGATTTGTTCCGGAGGGACTAAAATCTAATTGCAAAGGAGACTCTTATGAAAATCACTGTAGCAGGCGTAGGTTATGTTGGCCTCTCACTGGCCGTCCTCCTCGCACAGAATCACGAAGTAACTGCCATCACGACAACTCCAGCCAAAGCTGACAAACTTAACAAGTTCATCAGCCCGATCCGGGATGCCGAAATTGAGCGCTTTTTTAGGGAGGCAAATGCCAATGAACGCACACTCAACCTCCACACCACCATTGATAAAGAGGCTGCATACAGTTCCTCAGAGCTCGTTATCATCGCAACCCCGACCAATTATGACGATGTAGGACACTTTTTCGATACATCCGCAGTTGAAGATGCCATCGAATGGACACTCCGATGCAACCCAAACGTCCTAATGGTCATCAAGTCAACAATTCCAGTTGGCTACACGGAATTCGTGCGCAAAAAATATTGCATAAGGAATATCATCTTCAGCCCGGAATTCCTACGCGAATCCAAAGCGCTCTATGATAACCTCTTTCCATCTCGTATCGTAGTTGGTGCGCATAAAGAGCAGATGGCAGAGGCACAGATGTTTGCAAATCTTCTTCTTGAAGGAGCTCACACAGAAGATATACGTGCCGGCCGTAAGCCTCAGGACATCCCGATTCTTCTCGCCCCGCCGACAGAAGCAGAAGCTGTAAAACTCTTCGCCAATACTTATCTTGCAGTCCGTGTAGCATATTTCAATGAGCTTGATACATACGCTCAAGTCAAAGGACTTGATACCGAAATGATTATCAAGGGCGTATGCATGGACCCGCGTATCGGCGGACACTACAACAATCCATCCTTCGGGTATGGCGGCTACTGCCTGCCTAAAGATACTAAGCAGCTTCTCGCAAACTATCGCGATGTCCCACAGAACCTGATTGAAGCAGTAGTCAAGTCCAACACAACTAGAAAGGACTTCATCGCAGACAGCATCATCGCCAAAAAGCCCAATACAGTCGGTGTTTATAGATTAACTATGAAGAGTAATTCCGATAACTTCCGTGCTTCCGCTATTCAGGGTGTCATGAAGAGAATCAAGGCAAAGGGCATCCCGGTTATCATCTATGAACCTACTCTCGAGAATGGCAGCCGATTCTTCAATTCAGAAGTCGTAAATGACATAGACAGATTTAAAGCGGAATCGGATATCATTCTGGCAAATCGTTTTGAATCATCGGTTCTCGGTGATGTAGAAGATAAGGTATATACACGTGATCTTTTTAAAAGGGACTAAATAAAGGAAATGGGCAGACAACAAATAATCGCACTTTGCAATTTTGCTGTCTGCCCGTTTCTCTGGTTGTAAGCTGAATGTTTAGTATTTATTTCGCGTTTATCACCATCTGTCACTAAGAGGTTTTTCTATATTTCCTTCCTCATACTGTCAATCAATTGATCAAACATTTCGCTTAATCCGACATGTGCCTGCCATCCCAGTTTTTTTAATTTTCCTGTGTCCAAGTTCATGTGGAGGGTGGGAGCATACCCTGTATTTTCCGTATCTGCGTCACTAATAAGAACTTTGATTTTCTTCCCCTTACTTTTAGAGGCAGCCATCATTGCCATATCATAAATGGAACAGTAACTATCTTCATTTGCTGCATTATATGCCTCTCCCGCCTTACCGTGTATAAGTACTGTTAGGATTGCATCAACAGCTTCCTCTGTATATAAATAATTACGTTTTGTTTCACCTTTAGTTTTTAAAACAATGTCTTTACCTTCTATAACACATCTTGCAAATTGGGCAAACACCCTTCCATCACTATATCTGACTCCCGGGCCAAAAGTCTGTGTAAGCCGTATTACTTTTGCCGGAACTTTATAATGACTCGCATAAACTGCACACAGGCACTCACATAATCGTTTACTTTCAGGATAACACGATCGCACAGACATCGTATTCAAATTACTTCCATGCAATTCGTCAATTTTGTCATCCGTCTGAGGCGTCCCATATACCTCCATGCTTGACAAGTATACCATCCCTTTCACATTACTCAATCGTGATATCTCTAACACTCGTTTTGTTCCATTTATAGAAGTATCTATAATGCTTAAAGGTTCCTCAATAAAAGCTTTGCTGGAAGTGTTAGCAGCCGCATGTATAATATAATCTACGTCAATTGCCTCTATAGGTAACGTATTTATATCCGAAAGGATGAACTCTATACTACTATCTTCACCTATTATTCTTTTTGCTCGTTCTAAATCACGGACTACTGCTACAACTTTTCCCCCATGCATCAATATTCTCCGAACTATTGATTGTCCAATAAGTCCGGTTGCACCGGTTATCAAAAATTTTTTATTTTTTATTTCTTTATCCATTGGATTCTTTTATCTCACACTTCTTATGACATTTGATAATTGCAAAATACACTCTGCTATTCCTTATTAATGTTGGAATTTGCTTAATTCTCTGGTAAATAAATCTGTTCATTTTCTCTGGTTTCCAAGATAGCTCGCATCGTAAAAAAATCATCCGGTGTCGTTATTTTTATATTCTCATACGGCCCATCAATCATATGCATTTTATATCCATAATGTTGCATTAACGTACAGGAATCTATCATATCAAGAATCCCCTCTTTAATTGCTTCTTGATGCGCATTATAAATATCGTTCAGCCAAAAACTCTGTGGCGCTTTTGCAACTCTGGATTTAGCTCGAGATGGGACTTGTTCTATAATGCTATCCTCATCAATTACGACTATTGTTTCTTTTACAATTCCTGCGGTTATACAACTTCCATATTTCTTTACACTCTCAATGTTATCAGTAATAAGTTGGCTATTAATCAGTGGACGAACGCCATCATGTATAAGTACTATAGCTTCTTCATCACCTGCTATCTCCTTGGCCGCACACAGCCCATTATAGATGGATAACTGTCCCGTTGAACCACCGGGTACAATCTGTACTACCTTTTCAAGTCTATACTTATATATAAGTCCTTCCAAATAATCTATCCAGCCATCTACGCAGGAAACAACTATTGCATCAATGTTTGAATTATCCTGAAAATACTCTAATGTGTGGACAATAATCGGCTTGTTAAAAATTTCAAGAAACTGTTTAGGTTTATCTTTACTATTCATTCTGCTACCGACACCACCCGCAAATATCACTCCAATATTCATGGCATAGCTCCTACACTATTAATCTATTCACTTCTTGATTTTATTTATAACAACTTGAAACAGTCTCTTCAAAGTATCTCTATTCATAAAAAGCATCAAGAAGACTCCTCCAAGACAATTTAGCGCCTTATATACTATATTATCAATCGTAAAAAGATAGCATTGTACACTTAGTATTAATGTAACTACTGTCATAAACGGAATATCATATTTAAGTTTCACTATTTTTTGTACATCTACCATGCGATATATACATAATAATATATAACTAATCAAAGTAGATAATGATGCCGCATAAACGCCTATTTTTTTCACACACAACAGATCAATTATTAAATTACACGCCGCCGCTATTGTAGTTGTAATACCAACGTTAGCGGTCTTCATATAAGCAACATAAATCCCGCCTAAAAAAGATGCCATTGTGAAGAAAAACATTGCAATTAACAGAATCGGTATATGCGGATATGCGTCCCTATAATCTCCCCTTATAAGCAGAGAAAACAGAATAGGACAAATTCCTATCAGGAAAGACATAAATCCTGCCATGAGACGAAAAATCACTTTAAACATCTGACTATAATACTGTTCGACGTTTTCTTCATTGACCGTCTCCGAGGCATTTTCTTGCCAGGCCATTGTAAACGTATTCTGTGCTAATGTTAAAATCTGGGGAATTTTATTCGCTGCAGCATATATGGCGTTGGCCTCAAGGCCAAGAAAAATCCGAATAACAAGTCTATCCGATAATCTCATTACCCACATTGACATGCTATTGGGAACCATAGGCCACGAGTATTTGATCATTTGTTTTAATTTAGATATATCTATATAAGAAATATGTATTCGTTCTTTTAATTTTATTCTAAAAAAGATGAATAAGGATCCGATGCAATATGACACACACAGAGTAAGTACAGCTCCAAAAAGCATTTTATCCATAATCGAGACCAACAGGACTGTAAAAATTACACTTCCGGCTGAGTTCAGAATTGAAGCCATCGAATAAACCGAATTATAAGAAAGTCCCCTGGCGATTTGGCCAAATACGCCATAAATGCAACCTGCACCGAAATATAAACAAGCCGCTATACGAACAGACATTGGTAAATCATATAGAATAAAAAAAACTATGGTGAGAACAATAATCGAAACGGGTATAACAAATAACAAAATGTTTGATATTATTACATTTTCTTTTTCTCTGTTTCCTCGCACATTTATCAAAAATCGAAATGCTGCCGTTTGTATTTGTAATGTAGCAATCGGCAAAATCAATGATGCCATTACTACAAATAAATCATACTGCCCATAGTCTTCTTTAGTTAAACAACCTGTTAAAATAGGCAACGTTATAAACGATGCTAACTTTGGCAAAAAAGTCCCAATAGAGAGAATGAAGCTATTTTTTACAAATTTATTAGCGTTACTCATATTTCCTCTTCTGCCATTTCTATATCATTGATAATTTCGTCGAACAACTCCCTTACTCGATTTTTCATCATGCTAATTACATCTACATTAAGACAACTCTCGCCAGATACACATTTTTCCACATATTTAACAATGTCTTCTGCACTCGTAACATATACCGTTTTTGAAGTGTTCCATGTCGTTAAATAGTTTATCAACTTTTCTGAGTTCTCTGTTAATGCTGTATGTGGCACGGCATATGCCATTCCTGTAATAGCACCATGTAAACTAGAGCCGATGTAACATTTAGCATTCTTTATCACAAACATTATTTCATAAATAGTTGCATCGTCAATTAAAATAGTACCGTTGCAAAGATTATGTATTTTGGATAGAGGCACTTCATCATCATGTCCGGATGCTTTACCTATCACCAATAAGACACATGCTATATTGTGTCTATGATAAATTTTATTAATTGCTTCTACGGTTTCCGATACAGCGGTCTTCCCAACTTTTCGATTCATTTGGATGACATAATACTGCTTTTCTTTCAATCTTCTAATCTTATCTCGTATTTTATTCTCAATATCTATGCCATCCATCAAAATTGCCGTATCTGGAAATAGAGTACATTTTCCGGGCAGTAACTTGTTAATCTCGCTAAATGATTTAGAATCTCGTACGGAAAAACGTTTAGCATTATTTATTACTAACTTCCATGCCTCTTTTTCATGAGTTTTTAATTTTGAAAATTCATATCCTCCTACTGAATTATAATAAATGTCTTGTTTTTCATTGAAATAAATCCAAGGTAGTTCACTTGTTCTCTGAAAAGCAAGTTTACCGACAAGCCGATTTATTATTCCTCTAGTTAAAGGTATTTTTCTAAATACTTTTTCTACAACTTTAATGACGCCCATGGGATTCATATGGAGATGCATTGTAACATAATTTACAGTCATTATTTCTCCACCTGTAAATACCACAACATCTGCCTCAGCACCGTCTCTTAAAGGGCATACTTTTCTTCCACCCACAGGCTCCATGTTTGCCTCACGCAACGCGTAATATACAAAATCAAAGTTTTTCTTATTCTTCTTTTTACAATAATCCTCAAAAACAATGGGTAGTAAAACATCTCCATAATTATATCTGTCACACGCAGCAACTAAAGCAATCTTTCTCATATCCTTTATTTCAACTATCTCCTAATAACAAAACGAACTTTTTTACTAAATATAAAAGATAAGACCGAGCAATATATTAATCTTTCAGTAAATGATGCGGCGGTGTAGTACGAACCGAAAAATGATATAAAGCTGAATGACATATAACAGCAACATAGCAAAATATTAGCGTCCTTTTTGCTCCTCAACATTTTTCCGAAAAAATACTCACTAATCATCCCCCATAGCATCATGACAGGGATAAACGCAAAAAGATTTCCGTTGCCATAGATAAATGCCATAGTTGAAATAACATTACCACGTTGAGCAGCAGCACCTGTCGTATAATTTGTAACACTCACAAAATCTTTTATATAGGGTATGGCCAGTCTGACATCAGGACCTATTGTAATATTCGCTAATCCAAGAAGAAAAAGATTCGGGATAGACAATAAGACATCCAAGACATAATGGAACGCATTTATTGGGATATCCATTGCTATATCAGTTACGATTCGCGAATTAATAACGCCCCCCGCAATATAGTTCCAGAATCTATACCAATAATACGTTGTATCCACTCTGTCGAAGAATCCTTGAAGCACAAATTTTATGGCATAGTTGGAAATAAAAAAGACGGTTACAAGCACAACTAACAATACTGTTCCGATAGCAAGATACTTTTCGTTCCTCAAAATACAATACAAAAAAACCGCTATAGTAATCGTTAATACTTGCGCCTTCTCTGTTTCAATAAAAGCCAGAATAAAAAAAGTAATGGTAATAATCAGATATTTTTTTTCTGATTTATCCTGTAACCAATTGTAAAAAATAAGTGGAACAAATGGGAAAGCAGATATCATTAAATGTCCCATTAAGCCACGCGCTATAAGTAGACTAAAATCATTGGCAATAATGGCATTTAAACTATGTGTTCCAAATATATACAACAGATTAATAATTCGTATTAGAAGTATAGCAGAAACATAGTTCGCTGCTTTTCTTATATTTATAGTATTTATTTCGCCTTTGCTTATTCTTCCTGTATGTATCTTCCCATACAGCGAATGCAGTATAATGCTGCCCATAAAAAAAGATATGCTACCAACAATAATCATGAAAAGAGTCTTTTCGGTTATTGCATAAAACCCATACCGGGTAACATAAAAATTGTTAAAAATTGCAATAACCGCGTATGGTATCATAATTACAGAGTACGCAGTAGCATATCTTTTAAAAATAAACTTATTAATTATTACAATTAGAATTGTTATCACTATCAACAAATAAATCATAACTCACCTATAATATATTAAAAAAAGTCTTTAAAATAAATATGCCTCGTCGTTCACTGCAATCCTTCTTAATAATCGGGTTTGTCAATAAATTTACTTTATTTTTCAAACTACAATCATATGTAGCAAATTCTCGTGCTATACTTTCGTCTGCCTCTCTAACAAATTCTACTTTCAAAAGTTCTCTGGCTATCTTGCTCCTACCATTTCTCTTATCTTTTTGTATGATAATCTGTAGTAATTTTTTTATCTTATGCGCAATATTTGCATGTCTGATTCCTACTGTATTATTCTCATGTAAGCGATACTTTATGTACGCGTTTTGATCATAAATCACATTTCCCGCTGCATGTGCGCATAGCAAGACCCACACATCATGCATTCGAATTCTTAGTATTTCTTCTGTAGGACGATGGGATGGGTTAATAATGATGTTTCTTAATGCTTTGTTAAATACCATCGTGCATCCTGCAACAGAATTTCCACAGATACAGTTTGTCAGAGTATAATTTGGTTCTTCTGTGAATCGAAGACCTACCTCTTTATTTTCTTTATATATAATTTGGTTTGAGCAATATAAGGTTGGTTTATCATTGTCTCCGATTAATTCAATAGCCTTTTCGATCTTATTAGGCAGCCAGATATCATCTTGATCCGCAAACGCATAGTATGCAGCATTAGGCGAGGTATACAATAGCTCCATAAAACCGTTAGCTGCTCCTCTGTGTATATTATCATCAATGAGAGTGAGTGCTCCCTTCGATTCGTACTCTTTAAGAATTTCTCTCGTGTGATCTGTTGAACCATCGTCACGCACAACCAATGTTACCTTAACATTTATTTGAGATAGTATTGAATCAATTTGATCACGAAGAAACCTTTCTCCATTAAATGTGGTCATTATGACACATACGTCCATCATACTCTCCTTATGTATCTTATCGGGAGCCCTGCAAAAAGCCCAATAATATCAAATTATCAGCAGCTCTTTAGTTATCGAATTCACGAAACGGCTTCAATAATAACTATTACTGCATAATCTTAGACAAAACAGGTACTCTATATGATATAAAGCATAGTCCTGTTGATATCATTAGAACTAAACAAAATGAGCGAAACGGTGTCAATGTAAGATGAAGCACTAAGAAGACTGCCTCTACAACATATAACACTATTTTTTGTACGTAGTAAATTCCTGTACTATATTTGCGGCACACTATCGCACCTCTCCAGCTTATAGGATATTTTATTGCTAACCGTATCAAGGCAATTATTATAAGCGGAACGGTTGCCAATTGAAGAATGAACAGAGATCCGTCATCTGCTCTATACAGTTTATCTACATATAGCGATTCCAACACATACGCCGCATACGCAATTATCAATAAACCGATTGTTTTATATTTACTCCATTTTTCGAAACTCGCTCTATGGAAATAGAGAAGCTGGCCAATAACCAAAAAACAATATCCATAAAAAACACCATTCCGTGCACTAATACAAATATTTAAATACTGCTCTACTATTTTATTCGCACCTAGCTTCTCTGAAATTTCATAATAATTATTACAAAGCAACGCAATGCAGAATAAAAAGATTCCTATTAATAACTGAACGTTTAACTCTATCTTTCTTAGCGCATAAACCATACACGCGCCAACAATACATGCTTGCAAAAACCACATGCTAACTCTCGGATAAAATAAAATCTCCTGTATATTTGTAATAATTATCTCGAAAGTATTGTGTCTATCCTTTATCATATATGCCACATTAATAAGAACACCTATACTTTCAAATATTATGAGTGGCTTCAACATGCGATAAACATATCTTTTTATAGCAATATAGTAGCCTCTTTTCTCAATACTCTGACCCAGAAAAAAACCGGATACTATAAAAAAGAACGGTACTGCAGCACGCACTATAGTCCCATTGATTATTGCTCGCGGTACAGAAGGTAAGTAAGAAAGTAACCTTGTATGTGTCACTACAATACATATACAAAAAAACAACTTGGCGATATCTATCGACCAATAATTGTTTATTTTTTGATCCATTTTACTTACTCCTTTTTTGTAACACTGTTAATTCTCACTGCCTAATAGTCTACTTTTTCATAGCAAAATCTTTCAATAGTTAAAGTTCAATATTACTTTCTTGAACCAAAAAGCAACATATCTATCTTTTGCCATATGATGTCAACGAGAATACCCATCGCAAAAATAAAAATCACCAATAGTGTACTCATTAACAAATAACTCCAGACTGTTCCGTTCAGATATACTTTATCTAATGGCCATGATTGAATCCACAAATAACGAAATGCCGGGTGCGCTTGAAGCAGATATACTCCAAAGGTATGTTTTGCTACACTATTAATGAATTTATTACTCTTAACATGCAATTGTCGGAATACAAAAAACAGGCCATACGCTGAACAAATGCATAAAAGCGATGGCATATCTCGTATATTTTTATAGTTTTCCAGACAAAATGCATTATTACTACTCTTTCCTATCACCAGCATACTATACGAAAGGACATACATGAGGACATATGGTATACTTAAAAGTAACAATGCTTCTTTTTTTCCTATCCGCATTTTTTTTGCTTTAAAGTATTGCGTTGCACAAAAAATAAAGATAAAAAGGATTGCATATCTTGCCATAAAAATCTTGTAAATCAATCGAACCTTACTTCCAAATATTGCAAAATTCGATGTCAATGTAGGCAACACACTAACAACTATAAAAGTGATAATCAAGCATATTTTCTCATTTTTCACTTTTGTTTTTGCTCTTTTTATCACAGGGAGCATCATTAATAAAAAACAATACGAAAAAGCATACCAATAGTTAGAACCTGTCATCACCCGAATTAGTTGTTTAGGTATTGCTATCAAAGAAAAACCATTGAGAGAAAGGATAATTGCCCCTGTGTCCAAAAACAAAGAAAAAAATATGGTTTGCCTTACTATCTTAAAAATCCGATCCATCCTTAAATCTAAGGAGGAAATATACCACGAAGATATGATAAGAAAAACATTACATCCAAATTTACCGCCTTCTATAAAAAAAACAGTTATGGCTTCATTTGCATGATTTGGAGAATTTAACGCAATTATATTATAGAAAGTATCTATGTGATTATATGTAATCGCCACCATCGCTATAATGCGTAGCAATTCGATTGCACTATTTCGGTCACTATACTTTTCTTTCATTTTATACACGGAATATTCCTTTTTTTACTTGGTTTAGATGTCATAAATAACATGCATTACATGGCTTCTCACATGGAATGACATGTTTAAGATATCAAAACAGAGGACTTATGCCTACCTATTACACTTTCTTAAGTATACAAACGTGATTCCCATCAAGCTAATAACAAAGAATACACAATAATATGTTGTAAGCAACCAATATAAATTAAAAACAGGGCAAAAAAAGAGGATAAACATAGGTGCTCCAACAATACCGCATTCTACACCTACCATCTTTCTTATTTTATTGAAGCCGGTTAAGGTATATTGATGTTCTCCCTTTTCAATTGTTAACCCGGTTTTTTTTTCTATTTCAGAAGCAGTAAATGCATACTTTTGATGAATCAATCTCATCATCGTTTGTGAGATTGCTGCTAACCCTCCAAAAATTATAAATATTATAGGCGGTAAATCAATAACATTTTCGCCGATATTATAACTGGCAATTCCCAATGAAAATGGCAAAAAAGCCCAAATAAAATATCCGCATATAGCATCAACACAACTTCCGTAGTCAGAAGCCGTTTTAGTATACCTCGCAATATTGCCATCAACACAATCAAATATATGCCATATAGGAACTAAAATCACACCAATAACACGTATCACTGGATTTGGTATTGCAATGCACACACATGCGACAATCGCAAGGAACATAGAAATAACAGAAGCCTGAAATGCGCTCACCCTAGCATTAATTAACGGAATTGTGAACCAATAGGAAATCTGTCTGACTGGGACGATTCTTCCATATATCGACTCAACTGATTTTTTTTCTTCCGGAAAGGTCGACTTCAGTTCCTTATATGTCACCATTTCTTTTTCTCTCCTTCACTTATTTAAATTGTATAATAACACCCTCATTTTCTTCACTTGAATGAAATGCTTATGTTAGCAATTATCCTTACTAATTGCAAGTTGTATTTCTTTCAAATACTCATTAACTACAATGTTCCTATCGAACTCTCTCTCTATTTTTTTTCTGCCTGCAATTCCCATTGCTTTTCTTTCTTTCCAAGGCATATCCAAAAAGCTACCTACAGCATCTATTACAGCCTGTTCATTCTTTATTGGAACTATAAATCCAGTCTCACCACTATCCACTATCTCCCTACACCCTGCTCTATCAGCTGCAATTATTGGTCTCCCACTAGCTGCTGCCTCAAGCAATACATTGCTCATGCCTTCGGGATAATATGATGGATGCAAAAGGCATGCGCACTGCAAAAAATATGGGCTCATATCTTTCTGTTGTCCATGATAAACTATCACTCCATCTCTCTGTGCGTCATTTAAAATAGCTAAATACTTTTCATCATCACACATACCACAGACATGAAACCTTACCGTAGCCGAATGATACTTTCTTGCAGCGGCCAGATAAAAATCTATTCCCTTTTCTTTCAAAATACGTGCAACAAACAAAAAATGTATGGCTGTTTCATCAGGATATGGTAGCAATGGATGCGTCTCAAGATTTACTCCAGATCCGGGAATGATATTTGTCCTGCTCCTCTTGCTAATCATCCCATGTTTATTAAAAAAATTATAATTTTCCTCATTCTGAAAAAAAATGCAGGCTGCATTTGATACGCCTGCTTTATAAAGCAGAATTGCTAATTTCTGTAACTTTCCGGGATTTTCCACCGGCGTTCCCAAACCTGTAATGTTGGGAAGAAAGGGGATTTTGAGGTATTTGCAAGCCATTCCGCCATATACATTGGGTTTTATATTATAAGATATGACAGCGTCCGGTCTAATACTTTTTAAAAAGCGCACGTACTTATGCAAAAGTTGTAAGTCTTTTAGCGGATTTGTACCGTGCCTTCCAACTGATACATCTAATACATCACATCCCATTTCTTCTAACTCTTCATGAAACAATTGTGTTTCTCCAAGTACAGAAACTTCATATCCTTCTTCTATTAACTTACAGATAATCTCTTTGCGAAGGTTATAGGTATAGGTTGTATCATTGGCAATTAACGCTACTTTCATCATCCAAACCCTTTCTATTATTAAGTGCCATAATTACGCTTTTAATATTTCACCCCTATCTTTTTGCAGTAGTACTACCTGCAGTCACTCCTTCTGTGCTTTCCGGGATAAATAATATCTTTATAGTAGCAAGTATTATTTTTAAATCAGTAACAAAGCTTTGATGTGCAATATACATAAGATCCATCTGAAGTTTATCATACGGCTCTGTGTTATACTTACCATACACCTGCGCATTACCGGTAAGACCTGCCCTTACTTGAAGCCGTAGACTGAATTCCGGCATATCCTTTTCATATTCCCTTGCAATCTCCGGTCTCTCCGGTCTCGGACCGACAATCGACATATCTCCCTTCAAGATACAGAAGATTTGCGGCATTTCATCAATCCGAACCGCACGAATAAATTTTCCAATCGGTGTGATCCGATCATCATTCTGCGAAGCCAGACGTGCTACCCCGTCCTTTTCTGCATCCACCTTCATGCTCCGGAATTTATAGACATAGAATTCCCTGGCATCTTTTGTAAGACGTACCTGTTTGTAAAGAACAGGTCCACCGTCATAAAGTTTTATAGCAATAGCCGCTACTATCATAAAGGGAGAAAAAACTATCAAACCAAGCAAAGAAAGAATAATGTCAAACGCTCTTTTGCAAAATCTGTAGGGAGTTGGTACTGTTGCACGTTCACACATTAAAACCGGTAGATTTGCAAGCTGAATCTCATCAGCACTGTTAACGATAAAATCTCCGATATTCGGCCGGATATACACGGGTATGTCTTCCATTATGCAGTATTTTAATATTGTGTTTCTAGGAGATGAATGTATGCCGCAGAGCATAACACCATAAGGGTTATACTCCTTAATGTCATTTATCGTATCTTCGATATTCTTACGAATCTTGATCTGATCCAGCATACTGTATCGCCAGGGAATGTTTGTGAGTATATACTCGCCATTCCTTCTTGCATCCTCGTTATCATAAATCAGTAAAATATTCTGGACTCCAAGCACCCTGTTCGTCATGCGATTAGCTGCTATACACCAGGGAATGCCTATTATAAATGATACGGCGCCAAAAAGGAGAAGCGGTAACACGTTGGGTAACCTACGTTCCAAAAGAATAGTAACACAATACATGAGTGCCGACACAACGATCAGCGAGACCGCATTGGAGTATACTAAATCAGAGGTCCTTCTCACTTTCAGATCATAAACTCCATAGAGCTTCGAGAAATTCGCATACAAAATCATAAAGATAAAAATAACTACAAAATCTCCGTTGAAATGAAACGGATGATAAAGTTGTGAGGCATAAAACAGGTACCATATAATTCCATATAAGCATGTAATCACCAAAAGCAACAAAAGTTTCATAGCAAAAAGAATTGTTTGCTTTTTCTGTTTATCTGACTTCATATCAATTCCTCACGGCATCAATAAGGACTACTCAACGTTCGATAGCACGTACTATTCAACAAGGACAGCTTGTACCAAATACCTCATCTCCGGCTGTCCACCGATGCACGTCGACATAGTAATAATCTTACTGTCCCCATATAGAGTCACACTATCTCTGAAATTCGAGGACATATCCCTATTAGTCCAGATTCCGTCAAAATAAACCAGGACCGCATCGGGCGTGCTATAGTCAAAACACATCATAAGATCTACATTGCTGAAGGGATAACTTGCAAATATCTCATAAGCTTTGTTCCCCTCAGGAGTATATATAAACATAAACTGTGTTTCATCAAAAAATACATTATCTTCAAATTTATGAAGGTCATGAAACATGGATCCGTCTTTCATATTATGGCCATAGATGACAGTGTTAGGATCCGTCCAGTCTTTTGTATTCACATTCTGTGTATAAATGCAGCCGGGATAACCCTCGCTGCCGTCAATATTATGATCAAGATAATAAGACTTTTCATCCGGATGCTGGAGAATCGGGTAGTCAACATTTGTGCCAGGAATATATATCCAGGCATAGATGTCCGCATTTTCACTCTTCAGCTCTTCCCAATCTATATTTTTCTCAGGTATCGTGATTCCTCGTTCCGCCAAAACATCTCTCGGCTGCGTTTCCTCCGGAATCTCAGGCGTGCTCACAGTCGATGTTTCTGATACATCA
>ODAI012162070.1_pt1 | contig 14467 bp, 9 predicted proteins | sample 1539321 | NCBI WGS metagenome assembly ODAI01 (sample SAMN02144231, study PRJEB22623) | gut metagenome | biome: sheep rumen | host: Ovis aries | place: New Zealand
GACCTTCACGAGCACCTGGGCGCCTTCCTCGACCTGGCCCAGGTTGTAGTAACCGTAGACGGGCTTGCGGTCGCGGCCGCGCTCGCTGTCGTTGTTCGGGTTCTCCGCGACGGAGAATTCCACGGACGGGCGGGAGAACTCGGCCCAGAAGAAGATCTTCTGGTTTTTGGCCCATCCCGTCGAAAAGCGGTAGCCGCCGAGGGCCTTCACGTGGCCTTGCTCATCCTTGACGACCTCGAATCCGGCGTCGGTCACATCGTCCCAGCAGCCGCCGTTCTCCAGGTCGAAGACCAGGTTCGCGTTGTCCGTGGCCGGGAAGGTATAGCGGTGGAAGCCCACGCGGGCGGTGGCGGTCATTTCCGCCAGGATGCCGTAGCGCTCCAGGGGGACGCTGTAGTAGCCGGGTTCGCAGATTTCCTTCGTGCGGTCCGCATAGGACCAGGCGCCGGAGGCCGGGTCGTTCTCCGTGCCGCGGGCGGGCGCGGTGGGACCGGTCGTGGGCATCACCGTGATGTCGAACAGGTCGCCGATGCCGGTGCCGCTCAGGTGCGTATGGCTGAAGCCGATGACGGTCCGGTCGCTGTCGTGGTAGCCGGAGCACCAGTCCCAGCTCTGCGGGATGCTGGTCGGGCCCAGCTGCACCAGGCCGAAGGGCACGTTGGCGCCCACGAAAACGTGTCCGTGGCCGCCGGTCCCGATCTTGGGATTCACATAGGTGGCGTAGTCTTCGGAAGGAGTGGCCGTGGTGCAGGCGACGAGGGCGGCTGCAGCGGCGGCGAAAAGAAGTTTGTGGAATTTCATGTCCATGCGGTTAAATCGTGTAAATTTACGAAAAACCGCGAAGCTTTACAACTATCTGGGCAGGGTAAGCATCAGCAGGACCACCGGGAGATAGTCCTGCAGGGACTTACGGAGTTGAGCCAGCGCGTTTTGGATTTCCCGCGTGACGGTCCGCACGGGAATCCCCAGGGATTCGGCAATCTCCTTGTAGGTCTTTCCTTCCACCCGGGAGGCGTTGAAGATGGCGGCAGTCCTGGCGGGCATCTTCGCGAGTTCCCGTTCGAAAATGGCGATGATTTCGTCCTGGAACAACTTCTGGGTGAGTTCGTCATTCTGCAGGACCCGGACCTGTGCGTCCCGGCAGGCCTGCTGGTAGATGTTGCGGCAGCGCCGTTCGTTGCTTTCCCGGCTGCGCAGGGCATCAAGGCACTTATGCTTGACGATGCCGAGGATATAGGCGGGCAGATTGTTCGCCAGGGGAGCGTCCTCCCGTCCGTTCCAGAATGCCATGAAACTCTCGGATACGATGTCCTCCGCTTCCTGCCGGTCCTGCAGGTAGGAGAAGGCAATGTCCATGAACTGCCGGCTGTACTTTCCGTACAATGCAGTGAATTCCGGAAGCGATATGACGGGCGTTTCCATAGTTGGTTTGGGGATTGCAAAGATACGCTTTCTCCTGGAAAAAAGAAAGCCCGGTCCGACCGGGCTTCAAAAAGGGAAGAAAGGAGATTATTCGACGGAAATACCGCCTTCCACCTCTTTCCAGGAGATGTTGGAATTGGCCGTGATGTCATTGCCGTTGCCGGAATGGTCCTGAATTGTCCGTCCGGTGCCTTCGTCGAATTTCCAGTAGGCGAGGAGGCTGTTGTCGGATCCCTTATAACCGTACATGTTGGCCTTGATGTCGGAGGCGGAACGCGCCGTGTTCCAGACCCTCATTTCGGCGATGTCTCCGCAGAAGGAGCGGTTGTTGTCGTAAGACTTGCCGATGAAGCACTCCCGGGAAAGGTCTGCAGCCCGATTGGCAAAGCCGCTGCCGGTGGCGACCAGTTCGCCATTGACGTAGTATTCGACGTTCTTGGAGGACTTGCTGTCGTATACGACGGCGACATGATACCATTTATTGGCGTCGAAGCGGACGTTCGGGGTGTTGTTCCCGTGGTTGGTTGCGAGCTGGAGCTGGTTCTGGCCGATGCCGACGTCGCCGATACGCAGCAGCCACTTTCCTTCGATGCCGAAGATGGTGTTGACGGAGTTGTTCTGGTCGGTGACCCATTTGTCAGCCCGCATGAGCCATTCCACGGTGACCATTTCCAGGTTGGAGACGCTGCTCTTCCAGTTCACCGGGAAGAAGTTGTTGTTGATGTTGGCAACGTTCGTAGAGGCGTTTCCGGTCACAGTGACGGTCGCCTTCGCCTCGAAGCCGCCGCCTTTTACCGTGATCGTGGCGGTCCCTTCCTTCTTTCCGGTTACGGTTCCGTTCTGGTCCACCGTAGCGATGTCCTCGTCGGAACTTTCCCAGGAGAAGGTGACCTCGTCGGTGGCATCCGTCGGATTCTTCGCCGCGGTCAGTTTGACGGTTTCGCCGCCCATCACCCGTGCGGAAGCAGGGGAGACGGTGATACCCAGCAATTTGGCTGCCACGGTAATCTGGCAGGAGGCAGAGGCGTCACCGGCTTTCACCGTGACGGTGGCGATGCCGCCGGCGATGCCGGTCACGGTCGCTTTGGCTTCATCTTCCGGATCCGGAGAAACCCTTACGGCCGGGTCGGAGGAGGTCCAGCTGATCGTATACGGGACGTTGATGTCGTCGGGACTTACCTTCACGCTGAGCGTGCTGGTTTCACCTTTCCCCAGTTCCATCTCGGTCTTGTCCAGGGTAAGAGTGGTGACGGCGGACCACACTTTCACGGTGCATTCGCGGGTGAAAGAGGCGGATTTGGCAGTGATGACGGCCTCACCGGCGCCGACGGCGCTCACGAGGCCTTTCTCATCGACAGTGGCGATGGCCGCATCGGAGGAGGAGTAGCTGAGGGCAGGGGCGTTCTTAGGCGTCACTGTACCCACGAGGTTGTACGTCTCACCCTTGTTGAGGTCCAGGGTGTAGTGGTTCAGGAACAGTCCGTCCCCATCCTGCGTGCCGACTTCTTCGGTGTCGGTACAAGCGGTGAAGGCCGCCGCGAAGGCGGCCGTCACTGCGATCAAAGTGAAGATTTTTTTCATAGTTGTTCCTTACTTGACGATGATTTCGGTCGGATCGCCCTTCGTGATGGAGAGGGTGCCGGCATCGTAGGCAGCCTTCTGGGCAGCCGTCATATACAGGCTCTTGAACTTCTCGGAAACGGCATTGCCGTAAGAACCCTTGCGCAGGCAGTTGAGCGAAGTAAGTGCCGGGCAGCCGGTCACATCCAGGGCGGTCAGGCTTTCGTAGGAACTCAGATACCAGGTATAGATGTTGGCGGAAATGTCCAGGCTCTTGAGTTGGCTGCCACTCACGGTCAGGCTCGTCGTGCTCCAATAGTCATAGGTGCCGGTCGGGATGGTGAGGGATTCGACAGGGGCGTCTCCGAGGCTGATCTGCTCGAAGTTGCCGCATTCGGAGATGCTGACACGGGACAGTTTACGGCAGTCGGACAGGTCCAGGATCTTGGTGGTCGCATTGTTGATGGTCAGGCTCTCCAGGGCAGGGAAGGCGCCCAGTCCGGAAATCTCATCGACATTGAGACTGTACCAGCCTTGGCCTTCCAGGGTGAGGTCGGTGCCGGTGAGCCCGGCCTCCAGGATTTCCGCCTCGTCCTTTCCGGGTTCGGAAAGGATCCAGCCGGCGTTCTGGAGGGCTTCCTTCAGGGCGGCGTCCTTGATGGTGGCGAAAATCGGGTTCGGATTCTGCTGCTTGACATAGACGCTGCCATACACCTGTTTCCGGGTGTACCAGCCGTCCTGCACCTGGCGGTAGAATTCGACGGTGGCGGCGCGGGAACCGAGGCAGGCATCGGCATGGAGACGGACCGTCCTGGTGCTGAGGCCGCTTTCGTCCTTGTCGCCCTCCTCGGAGGAAACCTCCTCCAGCCAGGAAGGAAGGTCGTACTGGACCGTAATGTTGCTGCGGAGCCGGACGGTAAGGTCCAGGGCTTCGAGCCCCTTGATGATTCTCTGTTCCCCTTCGACGAACGCCGTATCGCGCTGGGCCTGGGTCACAGTCACATCGGCTTTGCCTTCCACGTTGTCGGCGCTGATGGAAACCTTGCCCTCGCGGGCCTTGAATTCAGTGGAACGCTGGACGTTGAATCCGACAAGCGTCTTGCCGAAGGCCTCCTGGATATCGCCGACCGTAATCCATTCCGGAGTCTGGATATTGAAATCCTCGACGTTGGAATGGAGGGCGACGGTGAAGGATGTGGCATCGGCGGCGACGGAGAAAGATTCCTCTCCGGCGAGTTCGATGACGAAGTTCGGATTCAGGGTAACGGTGAGCGCCTTGACGGCGCTGCCGGCGAATACTTTGAAGACGGCGGTTTTCACCTCATCCCCGTCGTTGGGGGACACGGTCAGCTTGAGGGGCTGTCCGGACTGACCGGACTCGGCGGACAGGGTTACCCAGTCGCACAGGCCGGAGACCCGCCAGGGCTCGGAGGAAGTGACGTTGATGGTGTAGTCACCGCCCTCAGGCCCGGCGACGATGGTCGTCTCGGAAATCTCGACGGAACTGTTGTCCGTCGCCACAGGGTCCACCTTCTCGCCGCAGGCAACGATGGCAAAAGCCGCTGCCGCAAAGAGGATCATATACTTTTTCATATCCATAAGTCTTTAGTAGACAACAGTTTCAAGGGACTTGGTCTGCGGCCAGTAGTAGTCCGGAGTCTTCAGACGGGAACCCAGGAGGCCTTCCGCCAGGTTGGACAGCGAATTGAACTGGCTGGAATTTCCCTGGTTATTGGCTGCCCAGGGAGCGAAGATCATGACGTAGCCATAGTCGGAGGCGGCCCAGCGTTTGGCGCTGTCCACGCTGATGGAACCTCCGCGGGCGAATTCGATGGAAGAGGCGGAGCAGTTGGCATGGGTCATGCCCTGGCGCGGGCTGCCGGCGCCGCCGTAGTTGGCGACGGCGATGTCCAGCCATTCCCCGGCGGGGATGCCGTCCATGTAGTCACTGCCGCCCATGCTTCCATACTGGAAGGTCGTGACCAGCAGGTCGGGCATGGCCTTCTTGGTTTCGAACATGAGGCGGGAACCGGCTTCCGTGCTGTGCGGAGCGAACAGCGGGCTGCTGAGGTCCGGCCCGTTGGAGTACTCGTCATCGAAATTCACCCCGTCGAAGCCATAGCCGTAGCAGAGGGCGGCGAGCTTTTGGGCGAAGTCCTTGGCGCCGATTTCGCTGAGCTGGGCGAGGCCGGCCTCATCGTGGTTGCCCAGAAGGCCGATGAGAACCTTGACGCCGCGTTCGCGCAGGGGCTTGATCATTTCGTCGTAGTGGTCCAGGATGTACTGGCACTGCGGGTTGGCGAAGCAGTACACTTCCCCTTTCTCCTTGTCATAGTTGATGTTGTAGGCGAACAGGCAAAGGTAGTCCACCAGCAGCTGGCCCTCTTCGGTCTCCCAGCAGAGGACGTTCAGCGGGTTGGTGTCATTGACCTCGAAGTAGCAGAAAACGCTCTTCTGGCCTTCCTTGCGGAGGGCGCTGCCCTGCCAGGACATGTTCTTGACAAGGTACACGAGGTGGCTTTCCGTTTCGGAAACCTTCACGCCATCGGTGGTCGTAACCGCCTTCAGGGGAAGGACATAGGTAGCTTCCTCCTTGTCCTCGAAAGGTTCGATGGAAAGGTCGAGGGTGTAGGAAACCTTCTCGTCCGGGGCGACGACGATCTTGCCGCCGTTCTGGAGGGACACCTTGGATTCAGGATAGGCCTGGAAGGAGGTGCCGTGCTCCTTGTTGTATGCCTCCACATAGGCGGCATCGTACTGCACGGTCACGTCCACACCCTTTTTCGGCATGCGAGAGAAATTCACGGCCACCTGGGTCCCGAAGGGATCCTGGCGCATCTCCACGATGTTGGACACCTTGTTGGTGTTGGCGTCGCGGAGGGTTCCCACGAGGTTCACGACATTGGCGTATGCACCCTCGTCCACCTTGTCCACGACGATGGTCTCGTTGCAGGCGGTGAGGCCCAGGGCTGCAACGGCGGATACTGCGATATAGTTGTAAATTCTTTTCATGGTAGTCATGTATTATTCGGCTTCCGGCAGGGAAACTTTCGGCCACTTGGTCGGGTTGTCCAGCGTCAGGTCGTTTCCGTTCGGGGAGGAATCCTTCAGGGTGGTACCGGCACCGTCATCCATCTTCCAGTAGGCAATCAGGCCTTCGGAGTCGGGGGAGACGGTATAGAAGTGATTGTCGGCATTGATCTCTTCGGCACTCAGGCAGTGGTCCCAGATACGGACCTCGGCCATCTCGCCGTCGAAGTAACGGTCGTCGGCATAGGAGTAGCCCAGCCAGAAGTAGCGGGAACCGGTGGTTTCACCCTTGTCGGAACCGTAAGCGCCCCAGGTGACGGAAGTACGGCCGGAATAGGCGTTGTCCAGTACTTTCTTGCCGTTGAAGTAAACGGTGGTGTAGCCGTTGTTGAATACGCAGGCGATGTGGGTCCACTGGCCCAGGGTGAGGGTCATGTTGGAGTTCGTCTGGTTGGAAGAAGATGCGATCTGGAGCTGGGTGTCCGGAACGCCGGCATCACCGATACGGAGGAGGTAGTGGCCTTCCACGCCCATGATCGTGGAGATCAGGCGCCCGGCGGCATTCTGGCGGACGAGGGCTTCTGCCGTGAAGGTGCTCATTCCCTGGAACTTAGCCGGAGTCTTCCAGGCAGCGGCTGCGGCCCGGTTGTTCGACATGTTGCACACGACGTTGATGAGGGCGGCGCCCTTGAACACGTAGTACACGGTGGTCTTGGACTTCAGGACGCCGATCTGGTCGACGTTCTTCAGGGCGACCGGCATCACATAGACGAGATTGCGGTTCAGGTCATCCAGGCCGGAGAAAACGACGGTTGCGCTGGTGGAGGCATTGGATCCCTTCTTCAGCGTTACTTCGGGATTCTCGATGGCGCACATCGAGAGCGGGAGGGCAACCACGTCCGGAGCCATGTAGATGGTCCGGTAGGTGTCGACAAGCGCGGTGTCGGCGACGAATACGCCCGTGATGTCCTCGTCCGCCTGGAGGGCGGTACCGAGGTTCAGGGTGCGGGTGATCTTACCGAGACCCGGCTTCACCAGAATTTCCTCGGAGAGGTTCTGGCTGTTGATATACAGTTTGTTATCGAAGTGGTGCGCGTCCAGTTTCTCCTTCTCGGTCTGGCAGGAGGCCAGGACGAGAAGGGCGGCCGCACCGTAAATGATCTTTTTCATGTCCATGCTTATTTGACCGGTGAAGGATTCATGATGGAGATGGCCTGGCCGATCTCGCTGTACACATGCTGGATGTTGTAGTAGTCGAACTGGGCGTGGTCCACGCAGATTCCCTTTTTGCCGAAGTTTCCGGCCGGTTCGACAGCCCAGCGGGCAGCGCCCACGATGGCGGTCTCGCCTCCGGAGAAATAGCCGTCGGTTGCCGCCTCGTCGGTTACGTCGATGGTGGTGACGCCGATGACGAACTTGTCGGCGGGGACACCCGGCGCGAGGACCTTGTTCACCGCATAGTTGAATCCGGTGACAGTCTGCTCGCTCAGGCAAGGGATGATGATATAGAGGGCCTTGTCCAAGATTCCGCTTTCGGACAGGACGTTCTTCGGATTCCCTTCGAAGAAGAGGACCTTGCCGGCCGCCCATTCGGTGACGGGCTTGAAGAAGGCGTCGTAGCGGGACTGGAAGCCGGGCTGCTGGTCGGGCCAGATGGCGGCGGGGTTCTTGCCGGTGAACACGGCGTTCACGCCGTCATAGCCGTATTTGTCGGCCACGGCGAGCGCCGCCTCCGTCTTCTCGCCGGCGAAGGCGATGAAACGGTCCTGGTCATCCACGCCGCGGGTGTCGGCGTCGAATTCGGCTTTCCGGCTTTCCTTCTCCTCGTCGGAGAGGGCGTCCCATTCCGCCTGCTTCTTCTCGGCCTCGTCCGCGAGGAGGGTCTCCCACGCTTTGACGATGGCGTCGAAGCTCACGTTCATCAGGGTCTTGACAGCCTTTTCTTCCCGGATGGACGCCATTTCGGCGATGACGGACTCGGAAAGGTTGTCCGGATTGTTCAGGATGACGAAGTCCACGCTGTCGGGCAGGCAGTCCAGGTGGTCGGCGCGGCCGGCGGGGACGGTCTGCTTGTTGTCGTACTTCGCGATCAGGACCCGGTGCTCGGAAGCCCGGTAGTCGCGGATGGACTCCATGTACTGGGCGTAGAGTGCGGGATTCTTGTCCTTCAGGGTCGGGTAGACCACGTCCACCGGTTCCTGGAGGGTCCATTTGCTGCACCCCGCGATGGCGAGGCAGGCAGCGGCGATGGCGATATGCTTGATTCCTTTCATGGCTTATTTGTTCTTGCAGTCAAACCAGAGACGGGTGGTCCAGTTGTCTTCGCCGCCCAGGTACTTGGCGATGGCCTCGTCGAGGTTCTCCGCGTTGGAGGTCCGCTCTTCCTGCGGGTAAGGCATCCGGGACGGACCGCTGTTGGGAACGCGTCCGAGGGACTTGTTGCCGGCGTCGGTGGCCGGGAGGATGTGCGGATAGCCGGTGCGGCGGGTGTCGGCCCAGGACTCGTTGCCCAGGGGGGAGTTCGGGATCCACTTCTGGATCATGATCCGCTCCTGCTTCTGCTCGGTGGAGGCGTCTTCGTCCCACGCGACGGCGAGGGTGGTGAGGGCGTTGTTGTAGGAGTTGGTGCCGGCCGGGTCGACATAGGTGCCCGGGACGGAGGAGGCGTCGGCGAGATAGGCGTCGGCCCCGGTCACTCCCCACTGCTCGAAGGAGAGGCGGACACCCTGCTCATAGAACTCCTTGGCGCTGCCGCCCATGTTCCAGCCGAACACGGCGACGGCTTCGGCCTTCAGGAAGGCGGACTCGGCCGGGCTCATCAGCACGAGCGGGCTGTTGTACCGGTCGATCTTGATGCCGGAATACCGGTGGCCCACGGAAGCGTGGTTCGGGATGATGATGCCGTGGCGGAGGCCGGCGTAATCCAGCCCTTCGAACTCACACCGGGTGAAGTAGGCTTCCCGGCGCGGGTCGTTGTAGCCGTTCATATACAGGATGATGTCCGCGGCGGCGTGGGAGTCGCCGGTGGTGATGCAGGCGGTTCCGTCGGCGTGGGTGGACACGCGGTTGTAGTTCACGGCCACGTACAGCGGATTGCCGTCGTTCCCGAAGGCGGTGAGCTGGGCGATGTCGTCCGCGGAAGCCATCGTGCCGATCTCGTGGAGGGCGGCTTCCTCGGCCTTCTGCTGCGCGTAGGCGGGGTCGGCGTAGCTCATACGCATCGCCAGGCGCAGTTTCAGGGAATTGGCGTAGCGGCACCATTTCTCCACGTTTCCGCCGAAGATGACGTCGGAGGAGGCGGTGAAGTTGTTGGTCCGGTTCTCGGTCAGGACGGCGATGGCGGCATCGAGTTCCTCCATCATCGTCTTGTAGGCCATCTCCTGGGAGTCGAACGGAACCTGGAGGGCGCCGTCCTCGCCAATCTGGGAGTAAGGCATCGGACCGTAGGTGTCGGCGATGCGGTGCATGCCCGCGACCTTGATGATGTCGCCCACCGCGAGGATGGTCGGGTCGGAGGTCACCTGGGCGAGCTGCCGCAGGTTCGGATAGATGCGCTTGGGGAAGTCCTCCATCAGGACCTTCGTCCAGTTGTTCTGGGCGTTGAAATTGCCGATGGTATAGTTGAAACCGGCGTTCGCGTCGGCGAGGTAGCCGGCCATCGGACCGCCCAGCAGGCACTCGGTGAACTGGGTCGTGTTGACATCCAGGGCGATGATGCCGTCGGCGAGGCCGATGAGCGAGGACCGGGTGCTGTAGCCGTCGCGCTGGAGTTCCTCGGAGGAGGCGCCGAAACGGTCGGTGTTGTACTCTTCGAACCGGGCGGTGCAGCCTGCGGCGGCCAGGAGAATCAGGGAATAAGTGAGAATCTTTTTCATTGCTTGTCCTCCCTTAGAAGTTGAGTCGGATATTGAAGCCGAAGTTGCGGGTGTTCGGCGTCATGAAGTAGTCGATGCCCTGGTAGAAGGTGTTCGTCGCGGAAGCGACGGCCTCGGGATCGAACGGAGCCTTGCAGTAGATCATCCACAGGTTGCGGCCCACCAGCTGGAGGGTCAGGTCGAACAGGCCGCCGAGGGACTTGCGCGGGATGGTGTAGCCGAGGGAGGCCTCCTGGAGGCGGACATTGGTCGCGGAGTAGGTGTAGAACTGCGGGACTGTGTCGCCGCCGGCGATGGCGGTGAACCACTTGTTGGCGTCGATCAGGTCGTTCCCGTTCACGAAGACCCCGCCCGCATCCCGGGCGTCGGCGGACTGGGCGGAGACCCCGTACCAGTCGAGCTTGGCCTGCGTGTTGGAATAGACGATGCCGCCCAGGCGGGCGGAGAAGAGGGCGCCCAGGGTGAAGTTCCCGATGCGGAAGTCGTTCCGCCAGGCCATGTTGGCCTTCGGGAGCACGCTGCCGAGCTTGATCATCTCGTCCAGGCTGCCCAGGTTCTCGGTGGCGATGCCGCCCTTCTCGTCCACATAGACCATATGGTTGTTGTCGCGCTTGAGGTCGGCCCGGGAATACAGGTCGCCGAGGGTGCCGCCTTCCGTCAGGTAGAAGCGGGCATTGCCCAGGCCGCCCTTCGGGAGGTTGTCGATGTCGATGGCTTCGCCCGTCACCGGGTTCACGGCGTTGCTCGCCAGGGAGACGATCTTGTTGCGGTTCGTGGAGAAGGTGTAGTTGGTGTTCCAGGAGAAGATCCCCCAGGTGTGGCTGTAGCCGAGGGCCAGCTCCAAGCCGGTGTTCAGGATGTCACCGGTCTGGATGTAGGCCTTCTCGTAGCCGGAACCGGCGGACAGCTCCACGTCGAAGGTCTGGTCCTTCGTGTGGGTGTAGTACCAGGTGAGGTCGAGGCTCAGGCCGCTGGCCAGGCGCGCCTGCAGGCCGGCTTCCCAGGAAGCGGTGTATTCCGGCTTGAGGGCGAGCGGGTAGGCGGCGTTCGTGGCGTAGGACGCGGTGCTCCCGTTGTAGCTGTGCTGCGGGTTCGCGATGAACCGCTCGAAGGCGGTGCCCACGCGGGCGTAGGAGCCGCGCACCTTCAGGAGTTCCACGCTCTGCGGAAGGGCCAGGGCCTGGGACAGCACGACGGAGACGCCGGCGGAAGGATAATGGAAGGAGTGCTGGGTGGACAGGGGGCCGAACAGGGCGGAATCCCAGTCGCGGCGGTCGGTGAGCGTCAGGTAGTACGCGCCCTTCCAGCCGATTTCGGCCTGCCCGTAGATGGACTGGACCTGCTGGTGGGACTCGCTCTGGGACGGGCTCATCTGGCTCTGCTCGAGCATCCCCAGGAAGAACTTGTTGGCGAGCTTGGTGTCGGCGATCGGACCGCCGATGCCCATCGAATAGAAGTACATATCCTTGACGGAGGCGCCCAGCTGGCCGCTGAGGGACCACTCGCCGAAGCGCTTGTTCGCGGAGAGGAGGGCGTCGCCGTAGGTCTGCCGGTCCTTCATTTCGGAAGTGCTGTAGAAGCCGTTCAGGGAACCGCCGGTGAGCTGGGTGTTCGTGCTCGCGTAGTTCTTGCTTTCGTCGGTGATGTTGCTGTTGTCCACGCGGACGCGTCCGGAAGCGGTGAGCCAGTCGGTGATTTCCCAGGAGAGGGTGCCGCCCAGCACGTAGCGCTTGCGGGACTCGGTGGCGAGGTTGCGGTAGTTGATCCAGTAAGGGTTCTGCATCGTGATGCCGGCATCGCCCACGGGCCAATACTGCGTGTAGAGCTTGCGGGCGGAATCCCAGCGCTCGTACATCCGGATGTCGGCCCATTCGCCGCCGCGCGGGAACAGGTAGGCGCCCACGACCGGGTTGTTGTACAGACCCTGGTTGCGCATATTGCGGTGGTTCTGGAGGATGTATTCGGCGCTGACGTCCAGCGTCACTTTGTCATTGAAGAACTTGGTGGTGTTGCGGAACTTGGCGTTGTACCGGTTGTAGGCGGTGTTCGGGACGATGCCCCGGTTGTTCACGGCGGAACCGGAGAGGTACGTCTGGTTCTTGTTGTTGCCGGTGGACAGGCTCACGCTCTCGGTGCCGGTCACGCCCCACTGGAAGTAGTCTTTCCGGGGATCGTAGCCGTAGTTGTTGAATTCGCTCAGGGGAAGTCCGTAGCTGCGGACGACGGACCCTTCGGCGGAATTGTAGTCGCCGGTGCCGTACCGGTTCTGGAACAGCGGGAGGGTGGCGACCTGGGACACTTCCGTGTTGGAGGAGAAGGTGATCTGGGTCTTCTCGGCCGATCCTTTCTTGGTGTTCACGACGATGGCGCCGTTCGCGGCGGCGGAGCCGTAGAGGGCGGCCGCGGCCGCGCCGGTCAGGACGGAGATGGACTCGATGTCCTCCGGGTTGATGTCGGCGATCGGGTCGGTCTGGCCCGTGGAACCGAACTCGGTGGAGGCGTCCATCACGGTGGCCGTCATCGGGATACCGTCGATGACGTAGATGGCGTTGTTGTTCTTGCTGATGGACTTGACGCCGCGCATGACGGCCTTCGTGGCGCCGCCCACACCGGAGGAGGAGGCGTTGAGCACCAGGCCCGCGACCTTGCCGCTGAGGGAGTTGACGAAGTTGGCGTCCTTGTTGGAGAGGAGCTCGTCGGCCTTGACTTCCTGCACGTTGTAGGAAAGGGCCTTCTGCTCACGACGGATGCCGAGGGCCGTCACGACGGTCCCTTCCAGCATCTCGGTCTCTTCGGCGAGGGTCACATTGAAGACGTTCCGGCCGGCGAGGGCGAGCTCCACGGGGCTGTAACCCAGGCTGGAGAATTCCAGGGTGCCGTTCTCGTAGCCGGCGGGCACGGTGAACTCGAAGTTTCCGTCCAGGTCGGTGCTGGCGCCGATGGTCGTTCCCTTGACCATCACGGCGCCGCCGATGACCGGTTCGCCGTTCGCGTCCAGGATGCGTCCGCGGACGGTCTTGGGGCCGCCCTGCACGCTCTGGGTGGGCTTCGGGGCGATGACGATGGTCGTTCCCTCGATCTTCCAGTCAACATGGATGGGGGCGAAGATGGCGTCGAGGGCCGCCTCGATCCCCTTGTGGTCCACGCGGGCCGTGACGGGCTGGCGCGTGTCCACGTTCATGTTGACAAACAGGTAGTTCGTCTGCTGCTTGATGCTCTGCATCGCTGTCTCCAGCGGCACGTCCCTGAGGTCCAGGGTTACGGTCTGGCCTTGCGCGCGGAGGATTCCGGCGCAAGGAAGAAGCATCAGCACTGCCGTCAGAACTTGGCAAATGACTGTTTTCTTCATGTTGTTTGTTTGTGGTTGGTTGGTTTTTATTGGATCAGAATATTGTCTCCGTAGATTTCATACTCGAAGTCCACCACGTGCTGGAGGACTTTCAGGGCGTGCTCCACGCCTTCCGAGATGCGGATTTCCCCGCTCAGCCCCTGGATGGAGGGGTTGGCCTTGAGGACGATGCTCACCCCGTACGCCTTCTCGAAGCGCTTCATCAGGGCCTCGAAACTGTCGGCCTTCAGGTTCATCAGGCCGTCCACCCAGCACAGGGCGGCCGGGTCGTCCTGGATGCCCTTCTGCAGCCGTCCGTCCACGAGGGTGACCATCTCGCCCGGCTTGAGGTCGTGCCGGTCGGAGGGGTCGGCGAGGTTGGACACGCGAACCCGGCCTTCCCGGAGGGTGGTGGAGAACAGGTGCTCGCGCGGGTCGGCCAGGACGTTGAAGACCGTCCCGAGGACGCGGATGTCCGTGGCGAAGGTGGAAACGACGAAGGGATGGTCCGCGTCGTGGGCGACCCGGAAGAGGGCTTCGCCGCTCATCCGGACCCGGCGTTCACCTCCCCGGAAAGTGACGGGATACTCGATGCGGGAATCGGCGTTGAGCGTGACGGTGGTTCCGTCGGACAGGGTGACCTCCGCGCGCTCGCCCGGCCGGGTGGCGAGGGCCATCATCTCGTGGGAAAGGGTGTTGATCGTATGCCGATGGACATAGAGCCCGGTGGCGACGGCAATGAGGGCCGCGGCGGCGATGCCGGCGGCATAGCGCACGACGGTCTTGAATGTCAGGCGCTTGCGGTTCGCTCCGGCGGGAGCGTGCAACACCATTCCTTCGAAGAGGAAGTGCGCCTGCTCGAATTCCTTCTGCGCCCCCGGATCCTCCAGGAGCCAGGCGCCGATCTGGCGTTCCTCCTCGGGGCTGGCCTGCCCCTTGAAATATCGGAAGAGAGTCTCTTGTGTCATAATAATGTGTGTCGACATCTATATGTCGGAACAGATGACACAGGTTTACCGATTATTTTTCGATCCAGGGGAGATTGAAGCGATAATGGACCCGGCTGGAGAGGAGATGGATCATTCCGTCGGGGGATTGGGTGCAGGCGAGGTAGCCCTTGGGCTCGGCGTGGGTGGCGTCCATCGTGAAGGTGCCGGTCCAGGCGCCGCCGTCCAGGACGCGCGTCTTGCCGTCGGTGAGGAGTTTCTTCACGGGCCAGGTGGCTCCCTCGTCATAGCTCAGGGCGACGAAC
>ODAI013297935.1_pt1 | contig 14466 bp, 13 predicted proteins | sample 1539321 | NCBI WGS metagenome assembly ODAI01 (sample SAMN02144231, study PRJEB22623) | gut metagenome | biome: sheep rumen | host: Ovis aries | place: New Zealand
ATCCCCGGCTGTTCTTATAATTTTTTGAATAAATTTTTGTATAATTTTGAGCGCAGCGACCTGGAATGATTTGCCGGTGTGTGAGACAGATAGAGAATCATAGACTTGTTGCAGACAGAACGAGCATTGGCATAGATAAAAAAAAGATGGGACGAAAGGAATTTACTTTCCTTTTCGCCCCATCTCTCTTATCCTTTTAGCTTGTCGAAACCTTCGCCATAGACACCTTCAGCCTTGGTCTGGGAGATAAAGGCGGTAGGGTCGATGGCCTTGACAAGACGGAAGAGTGCCAAAGACTGGCTTTTTTTTGTCACCACCATCAAAATGCTGACTGGCTGACCGCTGTAGCATCCTGTGCCAGGAAGGAGGGTGGCAGAACGTTCCAATTCTGTACTGATGCCCTCGTAGATTTCCTGTGGTTTCTTGGTGATGATGAAGAATTGGGTGGATTGTTGCACGTAGTTCATCACATAGTCAAGCACCATGTTGCAGACAAACATATCGACAAACCCGAATGCCAGCCGTTGCCAGTCGTGCAGCAGGGGGTAGGAGGCACTGACGATGAAGATGTCGAGATAGAGCAGCATGCGTCCCAAACTGATGTGGCGGTACTTGTTGACGACAGCGGCGACGATGTCAACACCACCTGTACTTCCTTGATGAAGGAAACATTGTGCCAATCCCATGCCGCAGAGGGAGGAACCAAAAATCACGGCCATGAAGCCTTGGTCCTCACCCAGATAACGCGGTAGGCTGGTAGCATCTTCACCTTCTTGCGCCAACAAAATGCGCTGCATAATCCAAAGGAAGAACGTCAGCATCAGCACTGCATAGATGGTTTTGATGCAGAATTTCCATCCCAAAATCTTCAAGGCGAATAGTAGCAGGAAAACGTTGCCAATCAAATAGGAAAACTGCATCTCAAGCCCTGTCACGTAGTAAATCAAGGCACAGATACCTGTGAGTCCACCTGAAGGAATCTCGTAGGGAAGAAGGAATACTGTCCACCCAATGGAGTAAAGTAACAATCCCAACGTGATGAAGGTGTAATCCTCCAACGCGTTTCTCCAATCTGCTTTCTGATTCATTTTGTGTGATTATTCCGCTGTCTCTTCTTCGTTCTCATCGTTCTCGGGAGAGGATGGAACAAATTCCGCGCCGGAAATTTTTGCCATAATCTTCTTCTCAATCTCTTCTGCCAACTCTGGGTTGTCTTGCATGAGTTGCTTGGTGGCATCGCGGCCTTGTGCCAAGCGGGAGTCTTCGTAACTGAACCAGCTGCCGCTCTTCTTAATGATGCCTGCATCAACACCAAGATCCACAATTTCGCCGCTCTTGCTGATACCCTCGCCATACATGATGTCAAATTCACAACGGCGGAAAGGTGGAGCCACCTTGTTTTTCACAATTTTCACCTTAGTTAGGTTGCCCAGCACTTCTTCGCCATTCTTGATGGGGGAACCTTTGCGGACATCAATACGCACGCTGGCATAAAACTTCAGCGCATTGCCGCCTGTGGTGGTTTCGGGGTTGCCGAACATGATACCTATCTTTTCGCGCAATTGGTTGATGAAGATGCATGTGGTATTGGTTTTGTTGATGGTTCCTGTCAGTTTGCGTAAGGCTTGGCTCATCAAACGGGCATGCAGTCCTACTTTGTTGTCGCCCATATCGCCTTCTATTTCAGCCTTGGGAGTCAGTGCGGCAACTGAGTCAATGACAATGATGTCAACCGCACTGGAACGAATGAGCTGGTCGGCAATCTCCAAAGCTTGTTCTCCGTTGTCTGGTTGGCTGATGAGCAGGTTTTCGATGTCAACTCCCAGTTTGGCTGCATAAAAACGGTCGAATGCATGTTCGGCATCAATGAAGGCGGCCACTCCACCCATTTTCTGGCATTCGGCAATGGCATGGATGGCGAGTGTGGTTTTACCTGAGGATTCCGGACCAAAAATCTCGATGATGCGTCCTTTGGGGTAGCCGCCTACACCTAATGCTGCATTTAATCCGATGGAGCCAGAAGGAATCACATCAATATGCTCGATGTGATCATCTCCCATCTTCATGATAGAACCTTTTCCGAAACTCTTTTCAATTTTTTCCATTGCAGCCTTCAGGGCTTTCATCTTTTGGTCTTGAGGGGACAGACTATTATCTTCTTTTTGTAGTTTTGCCATAATTTTTTTAAGTTAAAGGGTTGAAGCATGAAAGTTATTCTTCAACGTAAAGTGGACTTTGTTTTTTAATGTTCTATTTTTTATACTTCTAAATCGCCGTCAAAGACTTCGTGCCAAGGAAGTCCTTGTTTATTCAATTGTTCCATGAAGGGATCGGGGTCGAACTCCTCCACGTTCCACACTCCCGGGCGTTTCCAGATGCCTTTCATGAACATCATGGCACCAATCATGGCAGGAACTCCTGTTGTGTAACTAACTCCTTGCATGCCAGTCTCTTCGTAAGCAGCGCGGTGGGAACAGTTGTTGTAAACGTAGTACGTGCGCTCTTTGCCGTTTTTCATTCCACGTATGCGGCATCCGATACTGGTCTGCCCTTCGTAGTTCTCGCCCAGTTCTTGTGGGTTAGGCAGTACAGCCTTGAGGAATTGCAGAGGTACAATCTTTACTTTTACAGGGCCGCTGCCATCAGCTGCCTCTGCCATGTATTCAATCTGATCAATGCGCGACATTCCAATATTTTGAATGACATCAAGATGTTTCAAATACTGTTCGCCAAAGGTCATCCAGAAACGAGCACGTTTGATAGTGGGGTAATTTTTCACCAACGATTCTATCTCCTCATGGTGGAGCAAGTAAGACTCCTTAGGACCAATTTCAGGATAGGTGAGTGGCTTGTGGATTTCCAAAGGGGCTGTTTCCACCCACTTTCCGTTTTCCCAATATAGCCCTTTCTGTGTGATTTCGCGAATGTTAATTTCCGGGTTGAAATTAGTGGCGAATGCCTTGTGGTGGTCTCCTGCATTGCAATCGACAATGTCAAGGTACTGAATTTCGTCAAAATGATGCTTGGCTGCATAGGCTGTAAAGATGGAGGTGACACCTGGGTCAAAACCGCAACCGAGGATGGCGGTCAAACCAGCCTTCTCGAAGCGTTCCTTGAAAGCCCATTGCCAAGAGTATTCGAAATGTGCTTCGTCCTTGGGTTCGTAGTTTGCAGTGTCGAGATAGTTGACTCCGCTTTGAAGGCAAGCTTCCATGATGGTCAAGTCTTGATAAGGAAGAGCAAGATTCATCACAATGTCAGGTTGAAACGTGTTGAAGAGTGCCACGAGTTCTGCAACATTGTCGGCATCGACACGTGCCGTTTGGATGCTGCCCTTAGGCACGAGTCCCTTGTCTTCAATCGCCTTGGCCAATGCCTTGCATTTCGACTCCGTACGGCTGGCAATCATGATGTCTGTGAACACGTCGCTGTTTTGGGCGACCTTGTGTGCAGCTACTGAGGCGACACCTCCTGCACCAATGATAAGAACCTTTCCCATATCTATATTTGTGTAATTTTATATTTCTTTGCAAAAATAGGAAAAACAAATCAAATCATGAAATAAATGCATCGATTTCATGTTTTTTCATACGAAAAAGAAAAGAGGTGACTCTTATAATTCATTTTACTTGGGGAAAAGTGGTCAACACCTTCAATGCTTTCCGCTTTTTCGTCCAAAGTCGGCCGGTATCTCTCCCCATTCCTCTGTAGGCCATTTAAGAATGGGATTTCTGTAGGTGTTTTTCTTCAGCCAATTTTCTGCACGCTCAATGAGTCGGTAAAGTTCCTCGCTTTTCTGGCTCCGTTCCAATGTGGTCTTGCACTGCTTCCGTTTCACCCACAGTTGTGCGTTGACACTATCGCTGTAGATAGGCATCGTGTCCAATCCTTTTTGCTTGAGCAGAGCCAGACCATGCACAATGGCTAAAAATTCACCAATGTTGTTGGTTCCCCACACGGGTCCAAAATGGAAAATTTCTTTGCCTGTGCGCAGATAGATGCCACGGTACTCCATCTTGCCAGGATTCCCGCTGCATGCAGCATCCACAGCGATGGATTCGTTGATGGCACCTGGTGGCAGTGGAGGCGGAAAAGACGGAGATGTCTCCTTCACTGTCTCTTTGGGTCTCTTAGGCTCTCCATCCGTGGTTTCTCTTTTCTTTTCCATCGCTGTATAGTTCTCATACCCCATCTCGAAGGCATCTTCGGCTTCCCTTTCTGTTTTGAACGATTTGTACTTCGCTCCCGAAAAACCTTCGACAGCCTCCTGGCATGCCTCCCAAGAAGTGTAGATGCCGTCTTCTGTTCCGTTCCAAACTACATAGTATTTTTGTTTTGCCATTGATTTTTCTATTTTTGTGGCAAAGTTACTACTTTTCTTTGGAAGTTACAAACAAAAAAGTGGCATCCGCGTGTCTTGCGGATGCCACTTTACTAATGATTGAAAGTTAACGGTCAATAATTAACCTTTCACTGTCAATTTACGTATGTCAATAGCTTAGAGCTTGGGGCCTGCGGCAACGAGTGCCTTACCAGCTTCATTGGTGGTGTACTTGTTGAAATTCTTAATGAAGCGGCCTGCAAGATCTTTTGCTTTCTCTTCCCAAACAGATGCGTCTGCATAAGTGTCGCGTGGGTCGAGGATGGCTGGATTCACGTTTGGCAGAGATGTTGGAACTTCGAAGTCGAAGAATGGGATCTTCTTGGTCTCAGCCTTGAGGATAGAACCATCGAGGATAGCATCGATGATACCACGTGTGTCAGGAATAGAGATGCGCTTGCCAGTACCATTCCAACCCGTGTTGACGAGATAAGCCTTGGCACCCCTCTTCTGCATCTTCTTCACAAGTTCCTCTGCATACTTAGTTGGGTGCAACTCGAGGAATGCCTGGCCAAAGCAAGCCGAGAAGGTTGGAGTTGGCTCTGTGATACCACGCTCTGTACCTGCGAGTTTTGCTGTGAAACCAGAAAGGAAGTAGTATTGAGTCTGCTCTGGAGTGAGGATAGACACTGGAGGCAGGACACCGAATGCATCAGCAGAAAGGAAGATAACGTTCTTGGCTGCTGGACCTGCGCTCTTGCCGTTCACCTTCTTTACGATGTTAGTGATGTGCTCGATAGGATAAGATACGCGAGTGTTTTCAGTCACGCTCTTGTCGGCAAAGTCAATCTTTCCGTCCTCGGCTACAGTAACGTTCTCGAGCAGTGCATCGCGCTTAATGGCGCCATAGATGTCGGGTTCGTTCTCCTTAGAGAGGTTAATAACCTTAGCGTAGCAACCGCCTTCGAGATTGAACACGCCTTCGTCATCCCATCCATGCTCGTCATCACCGATGAGGAGACGCTTTGGATCGGTAGAAAGAGTAGTTTTACCTGTGCCTGAAAGACCGAAGAAGATGGCGGTGTTCTTACCTTCCATGTCAGTGTTGGCTGAGCAGTGCATAGAAGCGATGCCCTTGAGTGGGAGGTAGTAATTCTGCATAGAGAACATACCCTTCTTCATTTCACCACCATACCAAGTGTTGATGATGACCTGCTCGCGGCTCTTTGTGTTGAACGCAACACAAGTGTCAGAGTTCAGACCCAGTTCCTTGTAGTTCTCAACCTTAGCCTTAGATGCGTTGTAGATGACGAAGTTGGGTTCGAAGTTTTTCAACTCTTCCTCTGTGGGCTGGATAAACATGTTCTTGATGAAGTGTGCCTGCCAAGCTACCTCTACGATGAAGCGTACTGCCAGACGAGTTGCTTCGTTTGCGCCGCAGAATGCGTCAACTACATAGAGCTGCTTGTTGCAGAGCTCCTTGATGGCGATTTCCTTCACCTTGCCCCACACTTCTTCTGTCATGGGGTGGTTGTCATTCTTGTATGCGTCAGAAGTCCACCATACATTGTTGTGGCTTTCGTCGTTGTCAACAATATACTTATCCTTAGGTGAACGACCAGTGAAAACACCTGTCATCACGTTCACTGCACCAAGTTCTGTTTCTTTACCCTTCTCGTAACCTTCGAGAGCAGGATTGATTTCAGCCTTGTAAAGTTCCTCGTAAGAGGGGTTGTGTGCAATCACTGTACTGCCAGTGATGCCATACTTTGTCAAATCTAATGCCATAGTACTTTGTTGTGTTTATAATAAAATGAATTATTTGTTAATATCTTTTTACCAAAAATCGTTATACGGGACCCTCCAACTTTGCTTAGTTAGTCAGTCCTTTGGCATAATCAACTACAAAGGTACGCATTTATCTTTATTTACACAAAGGATGCTGTTGCCTAATTTTGCTTTTTTTAATTGAATGAGCACAAAATGTCAACAAAAGGGCCTTTTTTTCGAATGAGTTGTAACATTTGGTTTGCAATTGGTGAAAAACATTTCATAAAAATTTGTTAGATGAAAATAAAAGCCTACCTTTGCACGCCAAAAGAAAAAAATATGTCGGCGGGATGTAGCGCAGTTGGTAGCGCACTACGTTCGGGACGTAGGGGTCGCGTGTTCGAGTCACGTCATCCCGACCAAAGTGATTTTTATTGAATGGGGTTGTGGTTTTCCACAACTTCATTTTTTTGTGGAGGCCTTGTCGCCTTTCCGAGCACAAACCACAGAGGTAAGCGGTACAGTTGTCAATACTGTAGGCAATGATGTCTTTCCCAAGGAAACCTTGGCCCAAAATCAGGTCGATATGCACATAGAGAAGGGGCGATGGTTAGTTTAGAGTAATACGCTCCACATTTATTTCTTCGTGCAAGAAAAGAGTGGCACTTTCGCGGAATTTGGTGGCTGATTCGGTGGTGAGGTATTGACAAATGCCACCACGTGTGAGCCGCGATGCCATTTCGGGGTGACGATGTAGATAATCCTCAAGGCTGGAGGCAATGTATTTACCTTGGGGAATGATTTTAATGGTCGAGGGCTGAGGGTGAAGGGTGGAGAGTTGCTGGTTGATTTTGTTGAGCAGTAGAGGGAAATGTGTGCAACCAAGGATGATGGTGTCAATCAGCTCATCTTGAGCCAAAAGTTTCAGGAGAGAATCTTTCACAAAATAGTCGGCACCAGGTTTATCAAACTCGTTGTTTTCCACTAAGGGCACCCACATGGGGCATGCCTGCCCAACCACTGTGCATTCAGGGAACAGCTTTTGAATCTCCAGATTGTAGGACTGTGACTTGATGGTGCCTTCAGTGGCAAGTACCCCTATGTGCTTAGTGTGCGAGAGTTTGCCCACCACTTCTGCCGTGGGGCGGATTACTCCTAAAACGCGCCGGTCTGGTGCATGCTGAGGCAAATATTTTTGTTGAATGGAACGTAGGGCTTTAGCCGAAGCGGTATTGCATCCAAGGATGACCAAAGGACAGCCCAAGTCGAAGAGTTTCTTGACAGCCTGAAGGGTGAACTCATACACCACATCGAAAGAGCGCGTACCGTAAGGGGCACGTGCATTGTCTCCGAGATAGATGTAGTCATATTCGGGCATGCGCTGGCGGATGCCATTGAGGATGGTCAAGCCACCATAGCCTGAATCGAAAACGCCGATGCAACTCTTCATGTCCATTTACTTAACTCTCAACTCTTAACTATTTGATGCCAAGTTGGGAGAGGACGGCATCGGTACAATTTTCGCCATCACCACTGATGTAGGGATAGGCATTGACATCGGTGTTGAGCACGTATGCATAGTTGCGTTTTTTACCCACGGCTTGGATGGCTTCTGTTAGGCGGGCATGTATGGGTTCCATCAGTTCAGCTTCAGCTTTTGTCAGCAGCTCTTGTGCTTCTTGCTTGAACTGAAGACTCTGATCCATCAGCTGCTGTAGCTCTTTTTGGCGCTTCAGCATAATGTTTTCCGGAAAAGACTTTTGTCCGTCGAGGTATTCCGCGAATTTCTTGGTGAAGTCTTGCTCTGAACGTGACATCTCTTCGTCATACGTTTTTTTAAGATCCTCCAGGCTCTTCTGCGCCTGTACGTATTCAGGCATTGCATGCATCACATCGTTGTAGGAGAGGTAGCCAAAGTGTTGAGGCTGAATCACCACCTGCTGGGTTGCAGGAGTGGAAACAGATGGCACTGTTTCTTGTGCTGACAGAATGCCAGCACAGAGAAACAGTGCTATCATGGTGAGTGCTTTATTCATATAGATGAAGTTTTAAGCCCTAAACTCTAAACTTTATTTCGCACCAACTTTTGCCTTCACCTGATCGGTGATGTCAGTTGCTCCTGTACCAATGTAGGCAATAGCTCCTGCTGGCAGAATATAAGTAAAAGAACCAGCAGCACCAATTTCCTGCACAGCCTTCATAATTTTATCCTGCAGTTCACCCATCTTGGTCTGATATACCTTCTGCAATTCTTGCTCGCTGGTTTCACCAAATTGTTGGTATTCCTGATATGCTTTCTGAAGTTCCTGCTCACGGAAAGAGCGAAGTGTTTCAGAAAGAGTAGCCTTCTCCTTTTCGTAAGCTTCGCTCTTGGCTTGAATGTCACTCTGCTTGCGCTGAAGTTCATCCTGAAACTGTTTCTGGAGATTCTGAATTTCTGTCTGGAGTGCAGCATATTCTGGCATTCCCTGTGCTACTGCATCTACATTAACGTGTCCAATTTTCTGTGCGAAAGCAGCCATTGGCAGAACCAGGAGCATCGCAATAATCAATTTCTTCATTTTAGTTTATTTTTAATAATTAATATTGAGTTTTTTATAAGTCCTATAAGTCTTATGTTTTTTTAGTGTGCGTAACCTAATTTCAGCAGCACTTCTTCGCTGATGTCAATCTTGGGAGATGCATAAATAATGCTGCCACCAGAAGCACGGTCAAGAACCAGTTGGTACCCCTTTTGGTCACAAATGTCTTTTACGGCATTGTAAATCTCGTCCTGGATGGGTGCCAAAAGGCTTTGACGCTTCTTGTAGAGTTCCCCCTCACTGCCAAAATATTTTTTCTTTAAGTCGCTGGCTTCCTTTTCCTTGGCCATGATGGCTTCTTCGGCTTTTGTCTTTTGGGTGTCGGAAAGGAATACTGATTCTGACTGATATTTTTTATAAAGTGCTTCGGCCTCGTTAAGCAAGACTTCCACTTCACTTTCCCATTTTTTAGAAACTTGGTTCAGTTGTTCATTGGCACGCTCGTAAGCTGGTACATTCTTAAGGATGTACTCCATATCGACAAGGGCGAATTTTTGTGCATGGGCGGCCAAAGATGTCACCAGCAAGGTCAATGTCAAAATAAGCTTTTTCATATTTGCGATTTTTTGGATTATATTCTTTTTGTTTGAAAATTGTATTTTAGCTGACAAATGAGATGTTTTTTAGAATTCCTGACCAAGTACGAAATGGAATTGGCTTCCGCTGTAACTCTTGGAACCATTGACATTATCAAATCCGTATGCCCAGTCTATACCCATCATACCAACCATCGGGAGGAAGAGGCGCACACCCACACCTGCCGAACGTTTCATGTCGAAAGGATTGAACTTTTTAGTTTCAGTCCACGCATTACCACCTTCAGCAAAAGCAAGGGCATAGATGTTGGTGGAGCCTTGCAGCATAAGAGGATAGCGTAACTCGACGGTCATTCGATCGTATGCGTAGCCATAGTTGTACCCTTGTGTGAAGGCGCCATTGTCATAACCTCGCAAGCCAATTGTCTCGGAGTAGAAATTGGATGAGTAACCCGACATGCCATCGCCACCCACGTAGAAGGTGCCAAAAGGCGATTTCTTATATTGGCTGTAACTGCCCAACAGTCCGAAATCGAAGCGAGTCATCAGCACAAAACACTTTCTGCCTTTGCCGAGAGGGGTATAGAAGCGGGATTTGAATTTCCACTTGTGATATTCAATCCACCGATATTTACGGGCCATGTCGCTTTGGTAATCTGCAGCATAATAGCTGGTAGCCATGTCTTTGTAGTTCACACCATCAAAAAGTGAATAGGGAGGGGTGAACGATACTGAAGCGCTGATTTGTGAACCCGAGCGTGGGAAGATAGGGTTGTCTATGGAGTTGCGTGAGAGGTTGAGTTCAATGCTGATGTCATTACAGTTACCGTTTTGGATAATGAAATATTCCCACTCTTTCATCATGTAGCGAGTGTAGCCCAGTGAAGCTGTGAACTGAAAGCGGTTATCAGGCCATGTGAGTCGTTTGCCAAAGCCTATATTGATACCCAGCATCTCGATGTACTTGTCGGGGTCGTAATAGTTGGAGTAGTTGTTGTAATAGCTGCTGTTATAGTTTCCTACACCGTACAGCATTGAGTAGTAGTTGTTATAGTAGCTGCTGTTGTAATAGCTGCTGCTGATATCTGTCTGGCGAGAAAAGAACGCACTGACTGATAGCTGGTTAGGACGTTTGCGACCCACCCAGGGGTCAAGAAACGAGATGCTGTAAGACTGATAGTAGGTACCGTTGGTCGAAGCACTTATCTCCAATTCTTGAGCGTCGCCCTGCGGGAAGATGCCTCGATGAAGGCGGTTTTTCCCAAACAAGTTTCGCATGGAGAAATTAGTGAACTTCAATCCCACTTTTCCGATGATACCCGTTTGTCCCCAACCTAACGAAAATTCAATCTGGTCGCTGGCTTTCGGCGTGAGTCCGAGGTCAATGTCCACTGTTCCGTTCTCAGGATTAGGATGTGGCACTGGTTCGATCTTTTCTGGGTCGAAATGTCCCATCTGTGCAATGTCTTGCACAGAAGTTCGGAAAGATTCCATACTGAACAAATCGCCTGGCTTAATGGACAACTCTCGCCGAATTACCTCTTCATAAACTCGGGTGTTGCCGTAAATCCTAATCTTGTCGATTGTGGCTTGAATGCCTTCGTAAATGCGTATTTCCAAATCGATGGAGTCGCCATCCACTTCAGATTCCACATCCCTCACTTGGTTGAACACATAACCTTGGTTGTAGTAGAGATTCAAAACAGAATTGTCATCCGACTGGTCATGCAGACGTTTATCAAGGAGCACTTTGTTATAGACGTCTCCCCGCTTCATCTGCAAAGTTTGGTTCAGTTTATCAGTGCTGTAAATAGAGTTACCCACCCAATTCACATGGCGGAGATAGTATTTCTGCCCTTCGTCAATGTGAAGATAGACATTGACCAGATTGTTGCCTATATCCACCACACTATCCGCATCAATATAGGCATCGCGATAGCCCAATTCATTATATTTTTCAATTACACGTTCCTTGTCTTCTTCATATTTTTCTCTGACGAACTTCTTGGTTTTGAAAAGACTCTTAAAGCCTTTCTCGTTCGTCTTCTTCAGCAGACCTCCTGAGAAGAAACCGCCATGAAATTTCTTGGTGGCAAGATGTTGGTTACCTTCAATGAAGATCTTATTCACCTTCACCTTCTCTTTCTTGTCGATGTTCACATCCACAATCAGCTGATTTTCTTTCGAAGGGTCATCTCGCTGCACAATATCTACATCCGCATTCTTGAAGCCCTTGTCGCTGAAGTATTTGCGGATAATGATTTTGGCCTTGTCAACCATGTTGGGGGTGAGTTGGTTGTCTTTGACAATTCCGATTTTCTCTTGAAGATCATCGTGCTCCGATTTTTTCACTCCGTTGATGTTCAGTTGCGAAACACGTGGACGCATGCCCAGCACGATTTTCAGATACACCTTTTCGCCAACAATGCTATCGGCTTCAATACTTACGGACGAGAAAAGCCCCTGTTTCCAATATCGCCTAATGGCACCAGTGATTTCATCGCCAGGCATAGAAATGGTTTCACCTACGCTGAGTCCTGAAAGGCCGATAAGAATGTAGTCTTCATATCCCTTGGCTCCTTCTACAGTAATACCTCCAATTTCATATTTCTGACTTCTGCCATATACGATTTCTGGTTTTGTCTGCACCTGCGCCATCATTGAAGTGAAGGCCGACAGGAACAATATGAATGTCAGTATGATGAATTTTAAAATCCTCATTATATGTTTATATATTATAATATGTATAGCGTTTAATGTTCAATTGTGTGATGTTGCCAGACGGCTTTCTTATTTCTTTTCTTGCACTTGTTCCCCTGTCTTTCCGAAACGACGCTGACGTCCCTGATAATCAACGATAGCCTTGCAGAGGTCCTCTTCACGAAAATCGGGCCAGTAAGTGTCGGTGAAATAAAATTCGGAATAGGCGCACTGCCAAAGCAGATAGTTGCTCAACCGTTCTTCTCCACCTGTACGAATCATCAGTTCCGGGTCGGGCATGAAATTGGTGGCGAGGTGTTGGCTGATGGTGTCTTCATTAATGTCTTCTGCGTTCAGCCTACCCTCTTTCACCTCCGTGGCAATTTGCTTCACTGCATGGGTGATTTCCCATTTCGACGAATAGCTTAGGGCCAGCACCATGCAAGTGCCAGTGTTGGCGCGAGTCCGTTCTTCTAAGTAAGTGCAGGCATCCTGTACCACTTGGGGGAGGCGTGCCGTGTCGCCAATCACACGGAAGCGAGCATTCTTCTTCATGAAGAGTTCTTCTTCCAAGTGTTTGAGCAGCAGTGCCATGAGTGCAGCTATTTCAGTCTCTGGACGATTCCAATTCTCTGTAGAGAACGTATAAAGTGTCAGATATTCCACGCCAAGGTTTACGGCTGCTGTCATGATATCGTGCACGCGTTCAGCCCCTTCTTGGTGACCGTATGTGCGTTCTTTTCCTTGCGCTTTAGCCCACCGTCCGTTGCCGTCCATGATGATGGCTATGTGACGAGGAACTCGAGTCATATCTATCTGTTCTTTATACATGCTTTAATAGTTCTTTTATGAAGAGCAAGACACTTTCGGTCTCCACTCTTGTATGGTTGAATTTAGTTGTTACACTTGCGATATTTGGGACAAAGATCGTAAGAAATGTATAGCATTGTCCACGAATAGCTGTCCTTGTTTTTAAGAAATCCGCTTTTGATGCGGTAGGGGTCTTCTATGCCATCAAGTTTGTCGCCCAGCGCAAAGCGCATGCTCCAATCGATTCCGACATTCCATCGAGGGCGAATCTTGTATTTGATGCCAAATCCCACTGGGATGTTCATCGTCAAGGCTTTGTTGCAGTAGGTGAATCCCAGTCCCATTTGAATATAAGGGGTCAGCCGCTTATGCCCTTTATAACTATTGCCCGTTCCATACCCCCAGAAGTTAAGTTCGTACTGGCATCCGACGTCCACGAGCGAGTTGTTGAAATTCCACTTTTTGTTAGGCATGTCTGGAAATTGATTCTTTTCGTCAGCCGCATTGCCTTTGACGCTGCCGAAACCCAAATCGAACTTCAGTGCCATGCGGGGGGTGATGTTGTATCTTCCCATCGCTCCTCCCGCCATCGTGACATTTTTGTAAAATCCGCTCAATTGGGCATCACCCATGTAGAAACTGGGACCACCCATTGCGCCAAGTTCCAGAGCGTATTCCAGTTCTTGCGCTTTCAGTGCCCCCCAATCCTTTCCTCCCCCAATGAGCAGGAACAAGGCAACGATTATTGCATAGAACCTTGCCATACAGTGCCGTTTTCTTGGATAATCCAAAGTTTTGTATCTACAGCCACAATGTTTGCCACACCGTTAGCGGGATCAAGGCCGTTGGGCACAGGGTACATTTCGGTCTGTGGATGCCAGGTGATGCCATTGTCATCCGAACGGTAGAGGTATTTGTACTTGTCTTGTTCCACTCCGATGGCAAAGAGCGCCTTCTTATAATAGGTGGTGCTCAGAGCATCGAGGTGGTGCAAGCCATAGGGGTTGTCATCAGTCACTTGTATATATGCCCATGGCTGGTTGACGGCATTGTCGGCCGAGGAAGCCTTGTACCACGTCACAGCATGCCGAGTGTTGTTGTTAGACAAGCCACTCATCACTACCACCTGAATGTCGCTGTTCGTGCTGGTGGCGTATGAGGCAGAGAAGATGGGTTCCTCTGGCAACATGTCCAGATCGCTGGCACCCTCAACATTCCAGGTGCTCAGGTCAGACGAACCGATAATCACACTCCCGTCGTAGGCATACAGGCGGAACTCATCAGCTGCCAACAATCGTTCCATTTTTTGGTTTGAGGCTTTTTCCCATGTGGTTGCCAATTCTTCGGGCGCAGAGCGGTAGAGGAGCCCATCTGTACCTAATCCATAGAAATAATCTCCATACAGTACCACAGACAATCCGTCAACGGGAATTTCCACAGGAGTGCTCCAAGCTGTTGCATTGCTGCTTTCAGCCCAACTCACAACACCTTCTCCCTCCTCGTTTTGTGCAAAGACAAAAACTTTGCCGTCGGCATACAATGCTTTGCTCTTGCCAGTTACCGCAAAGTCTGTGTTGACGGATCGCCATTCCAGCGTATCCGTGTTTGTAGCGTGCTTATTGATCTCTACATCGTAAAACCGTGAGGAGGTCTTATCAGTGGAGACACACATCAACCTCACTTTCTTGCTGAAGTCGATGGAGTCAGCTCCAGATGTGAGCGTGTAATACAAGTCGTTTTCCTCATC
>ODAI011014828.1_pt1 | contig 14465 bp, 14 predicted proteins | sample 1539321 | NCBI WGS metagenome assembly ODAI01 (sample SAMN02144231, study PRJEB22623) | gut metagenome | biome: sheep rumen | host: Ovis aries | place: New Zealand
ATATTTATTTCATTATCATAATATTTGTCAAATATAGCTTTTGATAAATAACCTTGATTATAATAACCTATTTTAAAATTCTTTAAGAAATTACCATTAGAACCAAATTCAATATTTAAACCAACTAAATCTAAATAATTAAACAATTTAGAATATGAACCTTCTAAATGATTAATAATTCCCTTTTTATAATTAATTGGATTTAATATAGATAAGGTACCCATAAATAATTCAAGTTCATAAGAACCATTTCTAATAATTAAATTAAAAGAATCTGAATTAAATTCTTCTTTATCAAATTTAGGTAATTTTAAATTTAATTTAACTAAATAATAATTATTCTTTTTATATCCATCTGTCTTAACATCTTCTATTTGATAGCTAATATTATCTAATTTGATTTGATAACTATTTACTTCAGGATACATAATTAATGGTTCATCACTTTTAGAATAAATATTTAATGTTATGTATTTATCACTTTTATATACATATGAATAATTTTCAGGTAATGTAAAAAATTTAATATCAGCATTTTTCATTGAACCTAATATAGTTGTGATTGTTAAAGCTGTAATTAAGAAGCTATAAACAATGATAATTATTTTTCTCATTCTTCTATTAACCTCTTTTCAAGCGCAGCATATTGACTTTCAAGTGTAACAAATTCATAACAGCCTTCACCCATCTTAATTCCAAAGCTATATGAAGCAAGCATACCATTAGTAACATTTAATGTCCCCTTGGTGACAACCATATATTGACTATTAGGCTCAACGATTATATCTAATGTTCTTTTTTCTTTTATAGATTGAGAACTAGATTTAGAATATTCAACTGAAGTTTTAGCACTAACATCAGCCTTTATTTTACTAATTGAACCTGACGCACCACCAGATATTGTTCCAGAATGAGAAAATGAAACCTTATTATTTGTTTCAACAGAATAATCAACTGATATTGTAATAGGAGTCGATCCCCTATTTTCCATACATTCTTTTATAGATGCTATATAAGTTGCGTGAACTGCTTGATTAACAGGCACTATTGATAATCCAAAAAAATGCCAGCTAAACTCATCTGAAATTTCATCTTTTTCAGCTTGTGTAAAGTATTTAATCAATTTACCAGATGACATGATTATTTCTTCATATGTTAAATAATCAGCATTTTCTGATTCGGCTCCTAATGTATTAATTTTCAATGAATCAAATAAAATAAATAACAATACTCCCAAAATTAAAAATTTAAGTTTTTTCATAAAAAATCTCCTCTTTCCATTTTTTTATTTATTAAATGATAGAAAGAAAAGGTCGAAAATTTGTAAAATTTTTTAAAAAAAGTTAAATTTTTATGAAAATAAAAAAAAGTCCGCTAAAAACGGACTATTTTTTGAGAAAATTTAGTTTAATAAATTATCTATAACTTCATCAATAATTGATGAATCAATGTCTTCTGCCTTACCATTATCGATAAGTTTTGAATTATTAGGAACAATAGGTAATCTTCCTAATGGATTAATTTCATATGTTAAAGCAATATCATTTAATTTTGTCTCACCAAATGGATAAATATAATTACCACATTTGTCACATTCCATATAACTCATGTTTTCAACCAAACCTAGAATTTCAACATCCATTTGTTTACACATATTAATTGCCTTAGCAACAATCATCTTAACTAAATCCTGTGGAGTTGAAACAATTATAACTCCAGTAAGTGGCATAGATTGGAATACTGTCATAGATACATCTCCTGTTCCAGGAGGCATATCTATTAATAAATAATCTAATTCACCCCATAATGTATTTGAATAAAATTGTCTTAATACACTTCCAAGCATTGGACCACGCCATAAAACTGGTTGAGTTTCATCATCCATTAATAAATTAATAGACATGATTTTTATACCAGATTTAGATACTGGTGGAAACATATCAGTATCATTACCAGATACATTAGGCTCTAAGCCAAAAGATTTAGGAATTGATGGGCCAGTGATATCAGCATCTAAAATACCAACACTATATCCCTTCTTTTGCAATTCAACAGCAAGTAAAGTTGTAACCATAGATTTACCAACTCCACCTTTACCTGAAAATACACCTATTATATTTTTAATATTATTATTTTGATTGTTTTCAAAGAATTTTGGTTTTTTACCAAATTTCTCTTCAACACTCTTATCTAAATCATCCATAATCTAACTCCCAATTAAATTAGTTATTATTATTATTATTTAGTTTCTTTTCATCATCATGAATCTTAACAATTAAATCTTCAATATGATTACCATAAGCTAATGATTCATCATATTTAAAAATAAGCTCAGGCATTTTTCTTGCTTTAATTCTTTTAGCAAGCTCTTTTCTAATATATCCTTTAGAATCTTCTAATGCTTGTTGGTAAGCTTCCTTATTACCATTATAAAATGTGTAATAAATATTCATATATGATAAATCTCTTGTTATTCTAACTTCAGTGATTGTTATATCAGAAAGTTTTTTATTTTTTGTATCTTGTCTTAGTAACAAAGATAATTCTCTTAAAGAAGTTGATTCTAGTCTTTCAAGTGAAATACTCATATTATCTTGGAATCTCCTTCATTATAGATGCTTCAATTACATCTCCTTCTTTAATATCATTAAAGTTTTCGATTGTAATACCACACTCATAACCATATTTAACTTCTTTAACATCATCTTTAAATCTCTTAAGAGAAGCCATCTTTCCTTCAAAAATAACAATACCATCTCTTAAAACTCTTACTAAAGAATTTCTTTCAATAACACCATCAGTTACATAACAACCAGCAATAGTACCAACTCTTGATAATTTGAAAATACTTCTTACTTCACATTGACCTGTAACTACTTCTTCAAATACTGGATCAAGTAAACCTTTTAAAGCAGATTCAATATCTTCAATTAGCTTATAAATTACATTATATAATCTAATTTCTACACCCTTAGTAGCTGCCTCAGCTCTAACTGGAGCCATTGGTCTGACATTAAATCCGATAATAATAGCATTTGAAGCTTCAGCAAGTGAAACATCAGTATCTGTAATAGCACCAACAGACGCTCTAATAATATTAACCTTAGCATCTTCAAGTTTAACTTTTTCAAGTGAAGCCTTTAAAGCTTCTACAGATCCTTGAACATCACCCTTAATAATAAGATTTAAAATCTTTTCTTTATTAGTATCAGCATTTTTAAATAATTCTTCTAATGATGTAGTCTTTTTAACTTGGTTTTCAATTGCCTTTGCTTTAGCAAGTCTTGCTTGAGCAGTTTCTCTTGCTAGACGCTCATCAGATAAAACCATAAATTTATCTCCAGCAAATGGAACATCAGCTAAACCAGTAACAGATACAGCAACACTTGGAGTCGCAACAGTGAATCTAGTATGTCTATCATCTTCCATTGTTCTAATCTTACCCCATGTATTACCAACAATTACAGCATCACCAATCTTAAGTGAACCATTTTGAACTAAGAATGTCGCAACAGCACCTTTACCTTTATCAAGCTCAGCTTCAATAACTGTACCAACAGCTAATCTATTTGGATTAGCTTTTAAGTCTTTCATTTCAGCTACTAATTGAATCATTTCAAGTAATTGTTCAATACCCATACCTTTTAAAGCAGAAATAGGTACGAAGATTGTATCTCCACCCCAGTCTTCTGCAAGTAAATTATAGTTAGCAAGTTCTTGCTTAACCTTTTCAATATTAGCAGTTGGCTTATCCATCTTGTTTACTGCAACAATAATAGGACAGCCAGCAGCTTGAGCATGTGTAATAGCTTCTTCAGTTTGAGGTTTAACACCATCATCAGCAGCAACTACTAATACAACTATATCAGTAATTTGAGCACCTCTTGCACGCATTTGTGTGAATGCAGCATGTCCTGGTGTATCAATAAATGTAATAGCAAATCCTTTATGATTTACTTGATAAGCACCTATATGTTGAGTAATTCCTCCTGCTTCATTCTTAACTACTCTTGAATTTCTAATTGTATCTAGTAATGTAGTTTTACCATGGTCTACATGTCCCATGATTGTAACAACTGGTGGACGAGAAACAAGTGATTTTTCGTCATCTTCAATTACAAATTCTTCAAATCTTGTAATATCAGTAACTTCTTCATCTTTTAGTTCAAATCCAAAATCCATAGCTACTAATTCTACAGTTTCTCTATCAACAGATTGATTTTGATTAGCCATAATACCAAGTTGCATTAACTTCATAACAACTTGAGCTATAGTTTTACCAAGACCTTCTGCGATATCCTTTATAGTCATATCGGGGCGATAAATTAAAACATCATTCTTCTTTCCTTCATCTTTTTTGTTACCTCTTTGAGGTAAATTTGAAGTTCTAGTTTCTTTATTGTTCTTTTTAGCCACAATAAGCACCTCACTTTTTTAAAATTTTTGCAAAACCCTCATTCGTAATGCCAACAACCATTCTATTAGTTAAGCCTATCGCATGGGATAATTCTTCTGAAGAATAGTCCATATTGACTAAAACATTATAGAATTTTGCTTTGTCATTTATTTTCTTTTTTGTGTTATCTGATGCGTTATTTGCTAAAAATACATAAAATACTTTATTCTTTTTTATACTTTCAACAACTAATTCTTCACCAGATATTAAATTACGGCTTTTAGCACATAATCCTAAATTATTTAAAATCTTATCCATTATAATAAACCAATTAATTCATCATAAATATTTTCTGGAACTGATACCTCAAGCTTTTTATCTAATGATTTAGATTTTTTTGCTTTAAGAATGATATCTTTATCCTTCTTTAAATAAGCTCCTCGACCATTAGCCTTACCCTTAGTATCAACAATAACTTCGCCAGATGGAGTTCTGACAACTCTAAAAAGATCTTTTTTTTCACAAACCTCTTTAGATTCTACACAAGTTCTTAATACTAATTTCTTTTCTTTCATATTAACCAATTAATAAACCTTTTTCATATGCTTCAGAAACTGGCATAATATCAATTTTCCAACCACATGATTGAACTGCAAGTCTAACATTTTGACCACTCTTACCAATTGCTAAAGATAATTGATCATCAGGTACTACAACCTTAGATGTTTTAGTCTTAACATCTATTTCTAATACCTTTGTTACATTTGCAGGTTGTAATGAATTTGGAATTAATTCCTCTGGATCATCACTCCACTTGTATAGATCGATTTTTTCTCCACCTAAAGCATTAACGATTTCTCTAATTCTAGATCCACCTTCACCAACGCAAGAACCAATTGCATCAACATGAGAATCATTTGAATATAAAGCGATCTTACTTCTATCACCAGGATCACGAGCGATACCCTTGATTTCAATGATTCCACTCTTAATTTCTGGAATAAAGTTTTCCATAAGTCTTGTTACTAGACCCTTGTCAGTTCTAGAAACTTGAACCTTTGGATCTCTATTAGTTTGTTCAACCTTCTTTATATATACTCTAACTGAATCACCAATATGTAATTCATCATTTGGTAATAATTCTGTTACAGGAAGTGAAGCAGTTGTGTTCATACCTAAATCTAGATTGATGAATTTTTCACCAATATTAGATACCTCAGCCTTAATCATTTCTCCTTCTTTTTCCTTGAAGTATTCATAAGCTACTTCTCTTTGACGAGTTCTTACACCTTGAGTATAAACACTCTTAGCTGCACCTACTGCAGTTCTAGAGAAGCTCTTAATATCTACTGATTCTTCAATGATATCTCCAACCTTTGCAGAAGCCTTAATTTTCTTTGCATCAGCAAGTAAAATTTCTGCTGGTTGATCTGGTTCTAAATCTTCTTCTGATAGTTTATCAACAACTAATCTAACTGAATATAATAAGATTTCAGTCTTTTCAGGATCTACAACAACTCTACAAGAAGTGTTACCATAGATTCTTTTATAAGAATTAATTAAACCTTTCTTAAAATTTTCATAAACATCTTCAACACTGATGCCTCTTGATTCAGCAACCTCTACAGCATTTTCGAAAAAAGCCTTGTTTTTCATTTTCCTAAATTTCCTCCTAAATTTTTACAGCAAGTCTTACAAGCTTAATTTCATTTTTATTAATCTTAATATTTTTGATTCTACCCTTAATATTAATTTTAACTTCTAAAACATCATCACAAAACTTTAGTAAATATCCTTCATAAATCATATTTTCAAGTTCAACATGAATATATTTACCTATAGCTTCATTTATTTCATCATCGTTATCTAAAGTTCTTTCAGCGCCTCTTGATGACACTTCCAACAAATAATTATCCATATCTTGATCATATTTATCTAATCTTTCAGATAAGTATTCATTAGCTAATCCTAGTGTATCAAGATCTATTCCATCTTTAGAATCAACAATAACTCTTAAAATATTTTCACCAAATTCTTTCACATATTCAACACTATAAAATGTTAAATTATGCTCATCTAGAAATGGTTTTAATATTTCTTTACAAATATTAATATCCAAGAATTATCACCTCGATTAATTAAATAAATAAGAGAGGTACTAAAACCTCTCTTTCAAAAACTAGCTAAATTATAATATATTAATATATTAAAATCAATATAATATTTAAATTATTTTAAATTTTTATTATTAAATAATGCTAAAATTCTAGGATTATTAATTAGATTAGCAACATCTAAAGGTAAATATCCATATTTATCTTTAATATTAATTGTTCTTTCATTTAAGTTATTTTGAACCATTTGAAGATCTTCAATAATTATAGAATAATGAAGTGGAAAGCTTTTTTTATAATCCATTGATCTATATTTAATCATCTTCTCAAACGCATAATTCATAACATCTGGATCAGCATCTGTAAAAATACCTTCATTCATTTTATTCTTACAATCAGGAATAGCACCATTTTTAAGTAAAATATCAATTACATCTAAATTTTTATATTTAACCGCATAAAATAGTGGTGTTTCACTATCATTATTTTTGATATTAACAAAAGCTTTATTTTCAATTAGATAAGAACAAACATTTAAGTCTCCTGAGGCAGCTGCGATATGAAGTGGAGCGGCTCCACGATAGTTTTTAACATTTACAATTTTATCATCTAAAACTGTATTTCTTAACAAATCTAAATTTCTACTTCTAACAAGCGCCATAAACATGGTTTCATCATTATTATTAGTTTCATAAATATCGAACTTCATTGTTTCTAAAAATAAATAAATGATTTCAGTTCTACCAAGTATAGATGCTTTATATAATGGAGATTCCCCACTTTCATTTCGAATAGTTAAATTAGCACCTTTTCTAATTAAAGTTTTTAAAAAACCTAAACGATTATTAATAACACAATAATGAACTGGAGTATTACCTAAATTATCTTTAATATCAATATCAATAAAATTTTCTATTAAAGCTTCAAAGGCTTGTGAATTACCAAAAATGATAGCAGAGTGTAATAAGCTCATACCCTTTTCATTTCTGACATTAACATCACCAGTAGCTAAATATTCTCTTAATTTTTGTATATCATTAGTGTAAATTGCGTTAAATGCATCCATATTATGCACCCTTTCTTTAAAAAAATAGAGCCTCTTTTGGGAAGCTCTATTACATAAAACTACTTATTTACTGCATCTTTTAGAAGCTTACCAACCTTGAAAGCTGGTGTCTTTTGTTCAGGTACGTCAATAGTTTCACCAGTTCTAGGATTTCTACCGCTACGAGCAACTCTTGTTCTAACCTCGAAAGTACCGAAGCCTGATAATACTACCTTATCGCCTTTAGCAAGTGCTTCTGCGATTAAATCTAGTAAATCATCAACTACCTTTTCAGCCTTACCTCTTGATAAATCGTTTGAATCAGCTAGGCTTGCAACAATTTCTGACTTTTTCAATGTCAATTCCTCCAAAATATTATATTTTTATATAATTTAATTTTATCATATTTAGACCATATTTCAATACTATGGAATAAAAAAAAGTCAAAAAATTGCTTTACTTAAAAGAATTTTTTACTTTTTTAAATTAAATAAATTAAATTAACACCTATACCAACTAAAACTGAAATTAAAATCAACAATATAGCATTCATTTTTTTCTTAAATTAAAGCTTATATATGATATAAATCTCAACTAAAATAATTATTCCAAATGATGGTAAAACAACACCAAAAGTACATAATAATGCACCAAAAAATTTATTTCTTTTATAACCAATATAAGTTGCCATATTTATCGCAACAGGTCCTGGTGTTGATTCACAAATCGCTAATAGCTCAAGCATATCATTATCAGATATCCAGCCTTTTTTATCTACGAGGGTTTCTTTGATTTGTGGAATCATTGCATAGCCACCACCGAATGTAAATAATCATAATTTAAAAAATATCCAAAATAATTCTAAATATTCCATTAAATTCACCTAATATTCAGTTTTAATCTTAAAATCTATATCATACTCATTCATAAATTCTTCTAGATCTTTTTGAGTAACAATAAGCTTCATTTCAATAAATTCTTTAGTCTTTTTATTTTTGAAGCCTACAACCTTCTCTCCAGTACAAATACTTGCATGAATTACAGGTTCATATAGATCTTTATCATATGTTTTTTTCTTATGCATAAAAATCCCTCGTTTTAATCATCATTTTTTTAAATATTCAATTAGCTTAGGCAAAATCATTATACCATCATAAAAACCTAAAAAATAGACATTAGCTAAATTATCAATATCTTTTTCAAGCATTCCAATTTCTATAGGCTTAGATGGAGAAATAATAAATAATTTATCTTCTTTTTGATATTCTAATAATTCATCACATAATAAATTATAATCTAAATCTGTTTTTGCTAAATTTTTAGCAAATTCAGGATAATTTGAAAAAAATCTTTTGCTTATCAAATATCTTCTACTAAAATTATCTTTATATCTATAATTATCATCTCTAGTTCTAACAACTATAATCTTTTTATATCCTTCATTCATAGCCCATTTAAATGGGATTCTATCAGCACAACCACCATCTAAATATTTTTTACCATTTATTTCAACAGGTCTATTTAGATAAGGAAGTGATGCAGAAGCTTTGGTTGCTATTTTAATATCCATATTCTTATTTTCAAAATATTCAGCCTCTCCACTATCTAAGCTTGTAGCAACCATAACTAATCTTCTATCTTTAATTCTTTCTTCATTTAATTTTTCAACGCCTTCAAGGTCTCCAAGTAAATAATCTAAACTTATTAATCCTTTAGTTTGTCTTAAAGCATCAAGTCCCATATATTCAGGATCGTGTCTATGACGAAGGTTAATTATTGCACTTCTACCAATTTGACCTGATGCATAATTAATACCATTTAAAGCTCCGGCAGAAACACCAATAACAGTTTTAATATTAATACCATGAAGCATTAATGCATCTAAGACTCCAGAAGTATACAAACCTCTAAAAGAACCACCCTCTAAAACAATTGCTCCTTCAGTATATTCCCTACTTGCATTACCTTTTGGCAATATTTTTAAATATTCACTTAAATCATCAAACAACTTCATATAAAACACCCTATCAAATATATAAGTGCCACAAAGTGACACTTATAAAATTAATATTTATATCATTTATGATATATAATTTAAAGATTAACTATTAGCTTTTTTTATTTCTTCAACCTTATTTAATCTTTCGTTTAAATCTTCTTCAAGTTCAGCCTTTAGCTTTCCTTCTTCAATTAATTTAATAACTACATCAGCAATTTTTGGATCAAATTGTATTTCTTTACATCTTTCAAATTCAGAAATAATTTTCTCTTTTGGATATGGATCCTTATAAACACGCTTTGTAGCCATCGCATCAAAACAGTCAGCACAACAAATAATTCTAGCAATATAAGGTATATCTTCTCCTTTTAGTCCTTCAGGATATCCTCCACCACCATATTTTTCATGGTGATATTTAGCACCTTCAACAATATTAGGAATTGTTGAAATATCCTTAAGAATCTTCGCACCCTTAGTTGTATGGCTCTTCATAATAACAAATTCTTCATCAGTTAATCTTCCTGGTTTATTTAATATAGCATCAGGAATACCAATCTTACCAATATCATGAAGTAAGGCAATATAATATAAATTCTCTAATTCATCGCCTTGCATACCTAAGGCTTCTGCGATAATTCTAGAATAATGACCTACTCTTATTGAGTGACCATTAGTATATGTATCTTTGGCGTCGATTGTACGAGCAATTGCCTCAATTGACTCTAGTGTGATTCCTTTTAATTCTTTTTCTCTTTGTTCTGCCTTTTTCTCTCTAGAATAAATCATACCAAAGTTAATAGCACATATTAACGCCACACCAACTGATATTATAAAAATCCAGAACCAAACTTGCTCATATATATGCATATCTTTAGTAAAAGAAATATCAATTATATTACTTTGCTGATTCAATTCATCCATTACGTAGACATGGAATTTATAATTACCACCACTTAAATTAGTATAACTTACGCTAGTGACACCATCATTTGCTTTAACATAGTCATTATCGACACCATCTAATTTATAATAAATAGAATATCCCTTTGTAGGCTTGAAACTAAATATAGATAAATTAAATGTAACACGGTCAGAATTCTTATCTAACTTTAATGAATTAATATTATAATCCTTATCATCAACTGTAACTGAATTAACACTTATTTTAAGTGGAACTCTAGTTTCATCTTTATCAATAAAATTGTAAACAAATACGCCATCTTGACTTTGAATATAGTAAGTACTTGATTCTTCATCATAACAGCCTGATGAATTAGCTTTAATTGAACTCTTTAAACCATTCGAAGAATCATAAAATTCATAATTCAATTCATCAGCTAATAAATCATCAATAATATATATTTGTTTTTCACTCGCAACAAAGAACTTGTATAGAGTATTTCCACTTTCTTCTGTAATCTTTACTTTATTTATTTCAGTAATTGAACTATTAACAAACGGAATATTAATTTCTTTAGGATTGGATTTTTCTTTTGTATTAATAACAAAGAAACGACCATAAATATTGTAATAGAAATTATCTCCATCTTGATAAAATTTTAACATTCCTGATGTTGTTTCATCAATTCCATTAATTGCCTTAATAGATGAATTATTTAAATCTTTATCTATAGTATGTATACCATAGCCACTCATAACATATGTAACTTCACCAAAATTTGATTTATCTATATATAAAATTTGTCCATTAACGCATGGAGTCTGGTTTTCAGTTGTTATATTTTTGTTAAGAATAAAATCAGTTCCATCAAATCTAACAATAGAATTTGTCGCAGTACCAATAAATAAGTAATCATCAATCGCCCTTAAGCATCTTTGAGCAACTGCGTAATATCCTTTTGTATTAACATCAGGATCATCAAAAACAAAATCAGAACCTCTATAAACATGGAATGTGTCCGCAACCGGATCATATTCAAATAAACCACTACCATAAGTTGCGAAATAAATTTTATCTTTAAATACTTCTATATCTCTTACATCATAATACGGAATTAATTTATCAGCTTGTGGCCTAGATTTATCTTGTTCTATTATTGTATTAATCTTAGTTATAAGTGGATGATTCTTGTTTATATTTCCTGTCGTAAAATCATAAACATAAATACCATTTCCAGTAGCCATGTATAAATCATTACCATTTTTTAAAATTGCATAAACTAATCTTTCACCTGGCATTGAATTTTCATCAATATCAAACAATAAATCAACTAAAGATGATTGTGAAATTATAGAAACACCTGTGATATATGATGCTATCCATAAATTCTTTTCATAATCAATCATTATATCTACTAGTTTACTATTGTTTTCTAGTTTTTGTGCATAAGTTGCTTCTAAAGTATCAACATCGATTGAATATAAACCTTTTTCACAAGCAGCAAATAAATTGTTACTATCTTTGTAATAAACAAATTTATGAACCATATCATCTCTTTTTTTAGCAACGCTATAAAGATTAATTGATTTAGGCAACAATTGGGCATTTTCTATATCATAAAAGAAAATCTTACCTTGATTAGTGGCAATAGCCATTTTCTTTTCAAATGGATAAATAGTATTTACTGTTTCTTCATCATATAATAAATTATTATCATAATCATATAATGCGTTGTTTTCCTTTATAAGATAACATGTATCTCCATATGGGAATGCAGATAAGATATCTTCACTATGTATTTGATCTTTAATTAACGAATCAGTTTCAGCATTATATTTATATAAACCTAATGTTGTTGATATATATAAAATACCTGAATCATCTATTTTCAAATCATTAATAGTTAAGTTTTGTTCACTTAAAGTAATTTTTGAAAACTTACCATCATCAAGTTTTAATAAGCCAACAGATGAAACCATAAATAATTTATTTTTATAATTTGCTAAACGTCTAACATTTTCGATTTGCACAGTATTGCCTTCATCATCAATAAAACTGTTATATGAAACTAAATCTTTTGAATCATATCTATTTAACCCGGCAAATTGTCCAATCCAAACATACCCATCATCAGTTTGACATATAGCTCTAGAACCTGTGTTATTTAAAACAATTGGTGTTTCAGCCTTATCAGCTAAATACGAGGATGCGAAAACCCCTGTTACACTTATAGTAAATACGAATATTAATATTGATAATAATATACAAAACTTCTTTTTCATATTATCAACTCCATTACACACTTTTTATAATAATATCATATTTTATCTAAATAATAAATAAAAACGATGACATAAAGTCATCATTTTCATATTTGTTAATTAAAAATTAAAGTGTATTAACATTTTTATTCTTTTTTAAAAAGGAAAAATAAAATATATAACCAACTATAGTAGTCAAAATTTCAGTAATTGGATATACCATCCAAAACCAATATAATCCTCCTACCTTAGCTAATAAGAATCCTATAGGAACAAAGCATATAACAGTTCTAACAACAGTAAGTATTGTACTTCTAATAACATATCCTACAGATTCAAAAAATACAGGAAATATAAGCGATGTTACAAGTGGTAAAAAGCTTAATCCTATGAATCTAAAAGCATATTCAGTTATATCTAATACTTCTTTATCACTAGAAAAAATTCTTACCATTTGAGTAGGTATAAATTCAAAGCATAATACACCAATAAACATTAATACCATACCCATAATTATACTTTCATTTAAAATCTTTTTTACTCTTTTAATATCATTTCTTGCATAATTATAGCTAATTATAGGCACTATACATGTTTGTAATGAGCCTAGTGGGATAAAGAAAAATGTTTGAAGCTTATAATATAGTCCTAATGTAGTTACAGCAGCATCAGAAAAGCTTGCTAATATTACATTTAATCCAAAAATATAAAATGTATATGCTGATTGCATAATAATATTTGGTAATCCAAGCTTATATATATTAAGCAAATGCTTTGGATAAATAGATAGCTTTGGAGGTTTTCTAAATCCTGATTTCATTATTATTAATGCTGAAATTAATTGACCAATTACTGTGGCAATAGCCGCACCAGTTAAACCAATTTTAAATCCAAATATTAATATTGGGTCCAATATAATATTAATTATAGCTCCTATGATTTGATCAACCATAGGTAATATCATTTTTCCTTCTGCCTGTAATACTTTAGCCCATATAGATTCTAAAAATAGACCCAAAGGAAAAACACAGACAATTCTTCCATAAGATAATACATATTCAATTACCTTAGAATCTTTCGTTTGTAAGCTTGCATAGGATGGTAAAATAAAATAAGTCACAATCGCAAATATAAGCCAAGAAATAATAGCTAATGGAGTTCCTATACCTGCAACCTCATTAGCTTTATTCTCTTTACCAACACCTCTAAATCGTGACATTAATGTATTAATACCAACTCCAGTTCCAACTGCTAAAGCAATCATTAGTAGCTGTAATGGATATACAATTGACAAGGCAGTTAAGCCAATTTCATCAAAATTACCTATAAATAAGCTATCAACAATATTATAAAGTGCTTGTATTAGTTGACCTATCATTACTGGAGGTGCTAATTTAAATATTATTTTATGTATTTTTTCTTTACCAAAATCAATTGTTGATTGCAAAAATAAAACCTTCTTATAACTCTCAATTAGAAAAAAAGATTAAGAAATCCTTTATTTATTTTAATTCATTTTTATGAATCAAATTCAAATTTACATGACAGTAGCCATTAGGATTCTTATCTAAATAATCCTGATGATATTCTTCTGCATTATAAAAATTATCTAATGGTAATATTTCTATTTTATAATTTGAATTTAAATTATTATCAAAATATTTTTTAATAATATCTTTATCTTCATTTTCAACATAATATATACCACTTCTATATTGATGACCCTCATCTTCTCCCTGCTTATCTATA
>ODAI012032141.1_pt1 | contig 14464 bp, 13 predicted proteins | sample 1539321 | NCBI WGS metagenome assembly ODAI01 (sample SAMN02144231, study PRJEB22623) | gut metagenome | biome: sheep rumen | host: Ovis aries | place: New Zealand
CTGTCAAAATAGTCAAACTCGTTGTCGCAGAAGCAGTGCGTGATCTCTCTGGCTCTGTCGGGTCTGAAGTTGTAGAAGATAATGGAGTCGCCGTCCTTGACAGTCGCGAGGGGCTTGCCGTCCTTTACGATGACAGTGGGCTTTACGAACTCGTCGTACTCGCCTCTCTCATAGGAAGCCGTGATCGCCTCGTGCGCGCTCTCCGCCTTAAGGCCTTCGCCCTTGGTCAGAGCGTCGTAAGCCAGCTTCACGCGGTCATAGTTGTTATCTCTGTCCATCGCGTAGTAGCGGCCGCTGATCATTGCGATCTGCCCTACGCCGATCTCTTTCTCCTTCTCCTCGAGCTGCGCGATGAAGTCGATGCCGCTCTGGGGAGGCGTATCTCTTCCGTCGAGGAAGCAGTCCACATACACTCTGTCGAGGCCGTTTCTCTTGCACATTTCGAGAAGAGCGTACAGGTGTGTATTGTGGCTGTGAACACCGCCGTCGGAGAGAAGTCCGTAAATGTGAAGGTCGGAATTCCTCGCCTTACAGTTGTTAATAGCATCAAGGATCTCGGGATTCTCGAAGAATTCGCCGTCCTGGATCTCCTTGGTGATCCTCGTCAGTTCCTGATAGACGATCCTTCCTGCTCCCATATTCATATGGCCGACTTCCGAGTTGCCCATCTGGCCGTCCGGAAGACCTACTGCCATACCGCTGGCATAGCCCTTCACAAAGGGAGCGCTCTCCATAAGACCGCTGACAACCGGTGTCTTCGCCATAGCGACCGCATTTGCTTCAGGGTTGTCATTCAGTCCGTAGCCATCCAGGATCATTAAAACTACTGGCCTTTGTTTCATGTGATTCTCCTCATTCCAACATAATAACAGTTACTGCTTAAGGTATTTTACTACTTTTGGAACGAATCGTGAAGTACCGGCTGTGATTTAATTCACAACCGTCTCTCTTTTTTTGATCAGGGAACAGTTATTCCTCCTTCACGTTTTTGAGAACGGTATAGATCCTTGTCCGGCTCACCCCTCTGCTGCCCCGGATGGTCTTGTGGATCCTCTCCATGTCCTCGGAATCGCGGGCATAAAGCTTGAGAATGAAGTCAAAATCCCCGTTGGTGTAGTAGCAGTCCGCGACCTCCGGGATCCGGCTCACGAAATTCGAGAACTCGTCGGCATAGGCCGTCTGCTCAAGGCTCACCTCCATAATGGCCTGCATGCCAAGGCCCAGACTCCTCTTGTCGATGTGCACCGTATATCCCAGAATGACTCCCTGCTGCTCCATCTTGCGGATGCGCTCGATCACGGCAGATACAGAGAGATTGATCTTGCGGCTGATCACCGAGGCCTTCTCCCGGCTGTTCTGTTCAAGGCAGCTGAGGATTTCACGATCCAGTACGTCCATTTGTACTCCCTTCTTCTATCGAACAATGATCTATAATGTAAAAGGCGCCATGAATCCGGTGATTCATGACGCCTTTGTCCTATCCCAAATAATAATGCTGTGTGCAGTTGTCTATCTGCGCCCCTTAAAGAGCGTGCCCGCCGGCTCGCCGGCCGCGATCTTGTAGAGGATCTCCGGGTTCTTGCCGTTTGTAACGATCGTATCGATGCCCTGTGCCGTGGCCAGATCCGCCGCCTTGAGCTTGGTCCTCATGCCGCCTGTGCCGCGTCTGGAACCGGCTCCGCCGGCCAGCTTGTAAACGTCGTCGTCGATCCTGTCGATCCGGCTGATCAGGCGCGCGTCCTTGTAGAGCCTGGGATCCTTGTCGTAGAATCCGTCGATATCAGAGAGGATCACGAGCTTGTCCGCCTGGCACAGCACGGCGACAACCGCGGAGAGCACGTCGTTGTCACTAAAGAGTCTCTCCTCCGATTCGATCTCCTTGTAGCTGACGGAGTCGTTCTCGTTGACGATCGGGATCACGCCGGACTCCAAAAGCGCGGAAAACGTATTGCTCAGGTTCTCCTTCTTCTCCTCCTCCGCGATGTCCTCGGCGTTGAGAAGGATCTGTGCCACCGTCTTGTCGTAATATCCGAAAAATTTGTCGTACAGGAACATGTTGGCGCACTGGCCGACGGCTGCGGCCGCCTGCTTCATCCTCATGGTCGACGGCTTCTCCTTCAGGTGCATCTTGTTGGCCCCGACCGCGATCGCGCCGGAGGAGACCAGAATGACTTCATTGCCCATATTCTGGATGTCCGCCAGTACCATTGCGAGGTTCTCGATCGTTCTGAGATTTCTGTTTCCCAGTTCATTGGTCAGTGTAGAGGTTCCGACCTTTACTACTATTCTATCCTTTTTCACTGCCGGTCCTTTCGTTTATTCATAGAAGATGATGATCGCCGTACCGGTCTCCACCGCGTTGTAGATCTCGCCCGCCGCATAGGTCGGCAGGTTTACGCATCCGTGGGATCCGCTGCCTCTGTATATGCTGCCGCCAAAATAGGAGCGCCAGCTCGCGTCGTGCAGTCCCTGTCCCTCGAAGAAGGGCATCCAGTACTGGACTTTCTCCTCGTATTCGCTGTCGCCTTCGCCGCCTGTCAGCACAGAAGGGCTCTCCTTATAGGCCAGCGGGAAGCACCCGGTCCTGGTCCCGTGGTCGTCCGTGACGTCGCCGGAGACGCAGTCGGTCTCCGTATAGACTTCTCCGTCCTTGTAGTACCATACGTGCTGCGCCGTCAGGTCCACCTCGATATAGGTGCCGTCCAGGTCGTCGTATCCGTTCCTTCGCAGATAATAGGGGTTTCCCCAGGAATTCTTCTCCAGATAGACCGGTTCTCTCTCCACATGCTGGCGGGACTCGATATCCTCGCGGAGCTGTTCCGCCTCGTCCTCTTCAAGGATCGTGTATCCGTAGTCGTTGTACTTGGCAGGGATCGTGATCTCCCCGGCCAGCGTGGACGTAAATGTCCTGTCCCGGTAGCGGGTACTGTAGCGGTCCGACAGATCCTGCACGAACGCCTCGATCTTATCGCTGCTGATCTCCGCCTTGCCGTCCTCTATATCCAGGAATTTATCCGCGATCGCCAAAAGATCGTAGGACTCCTTCTCTTCTCCGAATGTATATGTGATGCCGGCCCCGGCATATTCGTTAATAGCGTCTCTCTTCGCCGTCAGCTCCGGATCGTCTCTGTAGACCGATGGCTTTTCACAGAGCTCCCACGGAAATTCGAAGGTCTTGTGAAGGTCGCCTCCCTCGTCCAGGGTCTGACGGATGCAGTCTCTGACATAGTCCTGCAGCGCGCTGTCGCTGATCTCGTTTCCCTGGATCTCGTCCCGGATCGCGCAGCTGTCCGTCTCCGGATCGTAGTACAGCTCCGCGTCGGCGGATCCGTACCGGGCGACGCCCAGAGCGTCGCTCTTTACCCGCTCCTCAAACACTTCCGTGTTCTCCTGCGGTCCCGCTTCGATCTTCCGCTCGAACCTGTCGAAAATACTCTTGAGGACGTCGGTCCTGCTGCTCTTCTCCTCTTTAAAAGCGTTCTCCAGAACCCTCTGGAGCGCCTCTTTGTCCACTTCATATCCGTAATCGGAAAGATTCCCTCTGAGGTCCTCGTTCTCATTTTCTGTCAGGACGATCTCCGAGTCCGCGTATTTGGAGAGGATCCGCTGCTGCGCCGCCCGGACCGACAGTCCCGACACGTCCTCTCCGTCCACATAGGTTCCTCTCAAAAAACCGTCGTTGACGCTCTCGCAGTAGAATCTGTATCCGTAATATGTCCCCATTCCGAGAATGGAGGAGACTCCGAACAACGCAGCCAGGCTGATCCAGAGGTTCCTTCCCGCGGATCGGCTGCCCTTCCGGCCATAATCGATCATAGTTTACGCCTCCTTATAAATCGTGAATATATTATCACGATTTATTTCCTGCGTAAATTATGTTTATTCACTTTATCCGATTAAATTACAAAAATACCTGCAAAAAAGACAGCTGTCTGATGTCCAGCTGTCTGTACCGTCTCTTTATGCAGGCGGACCGCCGTCTATCCGGCGCCGTACAAAAGGATCAGCATCTCACAAACTTCCGTGATGTCCGTGGCCGAATCCATCGCGCACTTCTGAATGTACCGGTGCGCCTCGGGTTCCGTGAAGCGGAATCGGTTCATCACAGCCGTCTTGGCTTTCTGAAGGATGTCGCTCTTATAGGACGCTTCCTGCCTCACGCTGCCCTGACTGTTTTTCTCTTCTTCCGGATCACTGCGATTTCTCATTGCTGATTTGTTTCCCGTTCTGCAATTCTTAATGATTTCTTAAGTAATACTAACACCCATGTACACTTGTATACAATATTCGAATAGAATTCCGTGTTTTTTTTCGTAATCCGTACATTTCGTGAAAATTTCTTTGAGTATTTGTGTTAATATGTAACTGTTTTATTAGGAAAAGAAACGATTCAGCGATCTGAGATCGTAAAGACTACAGGAGGAGTATCTATGAGCAACGAGACAAGGCAATTTCCTCAGCTCTTCGGCAGCATGGTATTCAACGAGGAGACCATGAAGGAACGCCTTTCCCCCAGCTGCTACAAACAGTGGAAGCAGAGCGTGACAGACGGAACACCGCTGGACATCTCGACGGCCAACGAGATCGCCGAGGCCATGAAGCAGTGGGCCGTGGAAAAGGGCGCCACGCATTACACGCACTGGTTCCAGCCCATGACCGGCGTCACGGCGGAAAAGCACGACAGCTTTATCGCGCCCGCGGAAAAGGGCAAGATCGTCCTGGAGTTCTCCGGCAAGGAGCTGGTCCGCGGCGAGCCCGACGCCTCCTCCTTCCCCTCGGGCGGACTTCGCGCGACCTTCGAGGCAAGAGGCTACACGGCCTGGGATCCCACATCGTTTGCATTTATTAAGGAAAACTCTCTGTGCATTCCCACCATCTTCTGCTCCTATTCGGGGCATGCGCTGGACAAGAAGACGCCTCTTCTGCGGTCCATGGACGCCGTGAGCAAGCAGGCCGTCCGCATCGTGAGGCTCTTCGGAGACACGACGACGACGAGAGTCATCGCGCAGGTCGGCGCGGAGCAGGAGTATTTCCTTCTGGACAAGAAGCTCTACAGCCAGCGCGAGGACCTGATCATGACAGGCCGGACTCTGTTCGGCGCCAAGCCTCCCAGAGGACAGGAGCTGGAGGATCACTATTTTGGCGCGATCCGCCCGCGCGTCGCCGCCTATATGCAGGACCTGGACAACGAGCTCTGGAAGCTGGGCGTCCTCTCCAAGACCAAGCACAACGAGGTGGCCCCTTCCCAGCACGAGATGGCTCCCATCTACAGCGACGCAAACGCGGCCTGCGACCAGAACCAGATCACCATGGAGATCATGAAGAAAGTGGCGGACCGCCACGGACTGGTCTGCCTGCTCCACGAAAAGCCCTTCTCCGGCGTCAACGGGTCGGGCAAGCACGACAACTGGTCCCTGGGCACCGACACCGGCCGGAATCTCTTTAAGCCCGGTTCCACGCCCCGCCAGAACGCGCAGTTCCTGCTCTTCCTCACCGCCTTCATCAAGGGCGTGGACGAATATCAGGATATGCTGCGCGCGACCGTCGCCACCCCCGGAAACGATCACCGTCTGGGCGCCCAGGAAGCGCCGCCGGCCGTAGTCTCCATTTTCCTGGGGAGCGAGCTGAGCGCCGTCGTGGATTCCATTATCAACGACACGGACATGAAAAAGTCCGGCAAGCGCACGCTCGATATCGGCGTGGACGTCATGCCCCCGATCCCGCAGGACAACACGGACAGAAACCGCACGTCTCCCATGGCGTTTACCGGCAACAAGTTCGAGTTCCGCATGCCCGGATCCTCTCTCTCGATCTCGGGTCCCAACATCGTTCTCAACACGATGATGGCCCACGAGCTGATGCTCTTCGCCGACGAGCTGGAGAATTCCGACAACTTCGACAGAGACGTCGCCGCGCTGATCCGCCGCGAGCTGACGGCGCACCGCCGGATCATCTTCGACGGAAACGGCTACGACGAGTCCTGGCTGGCAGAAGCGAGGCTCCGCGGGCTCTCCAACTTCTCCACGGCTGTGGACGCGCTTCCCTCCTATATCAGCGAGAAGAATATCCGCCTCTTTACGGATCACGCGATCTACACAAGAGAAGAGGTCCACGCCCGCTACAACATCCACGTCGAGAACTATACCGCTACGATCGAGATCGAAGCGCGCACTATGATCGACATGCTCAACAAGGAGATCCTCCCCGCCGTTTCGGCCTACGGATCATCTCTGTGCGAGGGCTACGCCCGGAGAAAGGAGCTGGGTCTTCCCTGCAAATACGAGGAGGACAACGCGCGCAACAACTGCATGCTGGCCGACTGCCTGCACGACGCCTGCTCCAAACTCGAGAGAGACCTGCGCAGCGTACCGGCCGGTCCGGAGGAGGCTATGCGCTTCTGCCACGACGTGATCGTGCCGGATATGAATGAGTGCCGGAGCTTCGCCGACGAACTCGAGACCATCACAGAGAAGACTGCGTGGCCCTTCCCCACCTACTCCGATCTGTTATTCAGCGAGGGCTAACACTTGATCACTCTTTTATCCCGGTTCTTTATAAAGGACCATGAAAAAACCGACCTCCCGGAGGTGAGGCGCCGTTACGGCGTCCTCTCCGGGATTGTCGGTATTTTTCTTAATCTCATATTGTTTGCAGGAAAGCTGCTCGCGGGAGCGCTGGTGCGCTCCGTCTCGATCACGGCGGACGCCTTCAACAACCTCTCCGACGCGGCGACCAGCGTGATGACGCTGATCGGTTTCCGGCTGGCGGGCAAGAAGGCGGACGAGGACCATCCCTTCGGCCACGGCCGTTTCGAATACATAGCCGGTCTCCTCGTCAGTATTTCCATCCTCCTGATGGGCCTGGAACTGGCCAGGACTTCCGTGTCCCGGATCCTGCACCCGGCCCGGACGGTCTTTTCGGCCGTGTCCATGGGGATCCTGGTCTTCTCGATCGGCATTAAGCTCTACATGTACTTCTATAACCGGGTCCTGGCCGGCCGCATAGACAGTGTGGCTCTTCGCTCCACGGCGGCCGACTCCCTGAGTGACTGCCTCTCCACGGCGGTCGTTCTGCTGTGCCAGATCCTCTCCCATGTCTGCGGGATCTATCTGGACGGATGGTGCGGACTCTGCGTCTCCCTGTTCATTCTGTACACGGGCGTCAGCACTCTCCAGGAGACCGCCAGTCCCCTTCTGGGCAAGGCGCCCGATCCCGAGCTCACCTCCCACATTGCGGAGGCTGTTCTGGAGACCGAAGGGATCCTGGATATGCACGATCTTCTGATCCACGACTACGGTCCGGGACATCTGATCGTGTCCCTGCACGCGGAAATGCCCTCTGATCTGACCCTGATCCAGGCCCACGAGATCATCGACAGGCTGGAAGCCCGGCTGGACAGGGAGTTCGGCATCACCAGCCTCATTCACATAGATCCTGTGGATCAGCACGACCATGAGGCGATCCTTCTCAGGGACTCCGTCCTCAAAAAGCTCCATGCTCTGCATCCCGACGCGGGCCTGCATGACTTCCGCATCCTCCGGGACGGGGAGACGCCGACGGTATCCTTCGACGCGAGTTTCCCTTACGATTACCCCGGCAGCGACGAGGAGATCATAGCAGAACTCCTCTCCTACCTTAAGAAGGAGTATCCCAAAGGCGCCGCCGTGATCCGCATCGACCGCCAATAGCCGTCAGTGATGCCGGTTGATCAGGTGCTCTGTCATCACGATCAGTGCCGTGCCCTCCCCGATCTCAATACAGGCCTCCTCACCGCCTGTGCGGGGAAGGGTCTCGTTGCTGCAGCCCACCGGAAAGTCATTCCGCACGGCAGCATTCTCCACGTTGTACTTCATGCCCCGGATCGTGACGCCCGAGAGCTCCCTGTCCAGCGCGAAGAGGGAAACCGTCCCCCGGAAGTCCTCCGGCAGCACGAATCTTCCGGGGCCGGCCACAGTAATGCGTGTATCCCGGTCCAGAAGCCATCCCGACGCGCCGCGGCGGAGAAGCCATGTGAGGGTCTGGATATTGGCTATCGTGTGATCCAGCCTGCGCCCCAGTCCCCCGTAGATGAGGAATTCTCTGTATCCTCTCTTCACGCCTTCCCTGGCTGCCGCCATTGTGTCTGTGTCATCCTTGACCACGGGCAGCCGGCGGAAGTGATCCTCCCCCATCTCTCTGTATTTTGCCGCCAAGTCCGCGCATTCTCCTTCCAGAGAATCGAAATCCCCGATCAGGAAATCCGGTCTGATCCCGCACTCTGCGAGATAGCGCAGCCCGCCGTCCACGGCGACCACCCAGTCCCCCCTGCGGATTTCGATCTCCATGGGATGAAACTCTCCGGAACACATCATGATGCATCTGCCTTCCACAATGAACCTCCCTGCTCTGCTCGATTGACCGCCCGCCGTCAAATACATCTTCGTGCAGGCACGAGATGTGCTTTCCGGCTTATCGCACAAAATCGCCCTGCCCGGATCATCTCCGGGCAGGGCAGAACGCTTCTGTCTTATTTGTTTACTTCTCTCCCGCCAGGATCTGCTTGTTGGCATTGATATATGTCACAAGGGAGATCACGGTCAGGGCCAGCGCGATCCACATCACGATGTCCGTGAGGATCTGAAGCTGAGGGATATTCATGATCATGAGAATGATCATGATCATCTGGAAAGTGGTCTTAAACTTTCCCCAGTAGTTGGCCGCGATCACGACGCCGTTCTCGGCGGCGATCAGACGGAAACCGCTGATAATGAATTCTCTGGCCACGATGATCACGACGATCCAGGAAGGGATCCTGCCCAGCTCGATCAGGCAGATCATTCCGGAGACCGTCAGGATCTTGTCGGCGAGAGGATCCATGAACTTTCCGAAGTTGGTGATCAGGTTGTACTTTCTCGCGATATAGCCGTCCGCGAAATCCGTCAGGGACGCGACGATGAAGAGCACAAGCGCCACCCATTTCAGGGAGTCGTTATTGGCAGACATCAGAAGCGAAGCCACAAAAAACGGCACCAGCACCATGCGAAGAACTGTCAGTTTATTCGGCAGATTCATAGTAAATCCCTCCTATAAGATCATAATCCCGGGACCCGCTGATCTTCACCTTCACCAGATCTCCGGTCATCAGCTCTCTCTGTGTCTCTATGAAAAGGACCCCGTCCACACCGGGGGCATCCTTATATGTTCTGGCCACATACACGGGTTCTCCGACCAGCCTGCCCTCTACGATGGCATCCAGCACGCGGCCCTCCATGTCCTGCGCCGAGGCAAACGCGATCTCCTGCTGGAGCAGCATGAGTTCCTTCTGCCTCTTCTTCTTGACGCGCGCCGGTATCTGGGGCGACATTTTCGCCGCCGGCGTCCCGTCCTCTTTGGAGTAGGTGAACACGCCGAGTCTGTCGAACCGCATTTCGCGGACAAAATCCAGAAGCTCTCTGTGGTCCTCCTCCTTCTCTCCGGGGAATCCCGTGATCAGGGTCGTGCGCAGGCAGATGTCCGGCATGATCCTTCTGAGCATGGCGATCTTCTCCGTCAGCTCCCGCCGGTCCGTGCGCCGTCCCATTTTCTTCAGGATCTCGTCGGACGCGTGCTGCACCGGCATATCGATGTAGTGCAGGACTTTGGGATTGTCCCGCATCGCTTCCGCGATCTCTTCGGTGATCTCCTCCGGATAGCAGTACATCAGGCGGATCCATTCGATGCCGCTGACCTCTGAAAGCCTTGCCAGCAGCTCCGGGAGCGCCTTATGTCCGTACAGATCCGTGCCGTACAGCGTCGTTTCCTGCGCCACGAGGATCAGCTCCCTGATCCCTCCTGCGGCGAGCTTCTCCGCCTGGTCCACGAGCTCCTCCATCGGCATGCTGCGGTAATGCCCGCGGATCGAGGGGATCACGCAGTATGTGCAGCACTTGTCGCAGCCCTCCGCGATCTTGAGGTAGCTGTAGTAGCCGCCGGTAGTCACAACTCTCTCCGCCTTCGTGCCGGTCCTTCTGTTGATGTCCTCCACAAGGAGGCGGCCGCCTGAGACGGGCTCCTGTCCGCCCAGCAGCTCCGACAGGACATCGGCGATCCTGCTCTCGGCTGTAGTTCCGATCACGGCGTCCACTTCGGGGATCTCCTTGAGGATCTCGTCCTTGTAGCGCTGCGCCATGCATCCCGTGACGACCAGGGCCTTCAGCGACCCTTCTGTCCTGCGGTCCGCCAGCTTCAGGATCTCGTCGATGCTCTCCTTCTGGGCGTCCATGATGAAGCAGCACGTGTTGACGACCGCCGCGTCGGCTTCCTCCTCATTGTCCGTGAAGGTAAATCCCTTTTCCCTCAGGGAGCCGAGCATCTCCTCGGAGTCCACCAGGTTCTTGTCACAGCCCAGTGAAACAAAAAGAATCTTCATTCCTCGACTTCATCCCCTTCAGCGTCTTCTTCCTCGTCCTCGAAGGAATCGTCTTCTTCTTCCTCTTCCTCCTCTTCGGAGAACTCCTCCTCGGCCTCGTTCTCCGCCAGAATGCGGATCTTCTCCTGGTTGAGTTCCTCTACAGCGATGGAGAGCGGCTTCTCGCCGTTGGCAACGTGGATCAGGGGCTCGTCTCCGTCCACGATCTGTCTCGCCCTCTTGGCTGTCGCCATGACGATGGAGTAGCGGCTGTTGATGACGGGAGTCTCTCCCTCTTCCACGCCCTTATTGACGACCTGCATCAAATCCACATAAGATGGATGGATCATTTCTATACCTGTTCCTTTCTCAGTCTGCGCCGCCGCGTATGGTTCCGGCGTGCGGTGCATGTGTTCAATGAATTCTACAAAAGATAACTATATCACAGCTTTCTCTTACTTGTACAGTCCGTTTGCGCCATCCCGCGTCAAAAAAGACATCGGCGGGGTTCATTTGCTCTTCTTCGAGAGCCTTTCCTGAATGATCCGGCGGAGGTCGGTGATATATTTTTCCTTAAAGGCAGGATAGAAGGGCATTCCGCCGGTGCCGTCCACGATGATCCTGTCCAGTTCCCGCACACAGTCGTCGATCCCGTCGTTGACGACGACGTAGTCATACTTCTTCATGAGCTCCGCTTCGTCGATCGCCCGGCGCAGGCGCCCTGTGATCTCCGCATCGGTCTCCGTCTTTCTTCCGATCAGTCTCTTCACCATCTCTGCGGCGCTCGGAGCGGTAATAAAGATCAGCACCGCGTCCGGGAAGCGCTCCTTGATCTGCATGGCGCCCTGCACCTCGATCTCCAGGATCACGTCGATGCCCTTTTCCCTCATCTCGTCCACAAAGGCTTTGGGCGTCCCGTAGTAGTGGTCCACATAGCCGGCGTGCTCCAGAAGGCCTCCCTCCCGGATCATCTTCTCAAACTCTTCGTTGGTGACAAAATAGTAATGGACCCCGTCGATCTCGCCTTCTCTCGGCTTTCTGGTCGTCATCGACGTCGAGACCGCGTAGTGGTCGAAATCCTCGACCAGGCGCCTGACGGCCGTCCCCTTTCCGACTCCGGAAAAGCCCGATATGACAACCAGCTTGCCCTGTCTGTCCTGTTTATTCATGCCTTGCCCTCATTCCAGTTCTTCCGGTCCTTCCCCGCGGCCGTTCTCTTCTTCCCTGCCCTGCGCGCGGCCCCGGATCGTCTCGGGCAGCAGCGCGGAGAGAATGATGCGGTCGTTTTCCATGATCAGGACCGATTTGGTCTTTCTTCCCTGTGTGGCGTCGACAGTCCTGCCATCCTCTCTGGCTTTGGTGCCCATCCTCTTGATCGGAGCCGAGTCCGGGCTCACGATGGCGATGATCTTGCCCGCGTTGACAGTATTGCCGAAGCCGATATTGATAAAATTGAAACTGCTCATGCGCTCACTCGATATTCTGGATCTGTTCTCTGACCTTCTCGACGGTCGTCTTGAGCTCGATCGCTCTGTCCGAGACCTCGAGGTCGTCGGATTTGGAGAGGATCGTGTTGGACTCGCGGTTCATCTCCTGCGCGATGAAGTCCAGCTTTCTTCCCACTCCCTCGCTTCCGTCCAGCGCCTCTCTGGTCGCGTTTATATGGCTCTGCAGGCGCACCAGCTCCTCGTCCACGCATACCTTGTCGGCATAGATCGTCACTTCCTGGATGATCCGGCTGTCCTCGATCACGGCGTCGCCGATCAGCTCCTTCACTTTCTCGTAAAGGCGCTGCCTGTAGGCGGCCACGATCTGCGGCGAGCGCTCCGTGATAAAGTCCACGTGGCTCTGCATCTCGTCGAGCTTGCCGATCAGGTCGTCCCTGAGGAACTCTCCCTCGCGGATCCTGGCGCTCAGGAAATTCTCCGCCGCTTCGCGGATCACGCTCCGAAGGCTCTCCCAAAGTTCGACGGGATCCATCGGTTCCTCTTCCATGGTAAAGACGTCGGGATATTTGGACAGGGAGGAGACCCTGATATCGTTGTCGATCCCGAATTCCTCCGCCATCTGCCGCAGGTACCGCAGATACTCCCCGGCGATCTTATTGTTGTACTTGACCTGCATATTGGCTTCCTTGAGGTCCTCGTACGTGATGTAGACGTCCACCTTGCCGCGGCGGATATAATTCTTGAGCTCCGCGCGGATGCTGGACTCCAGCATTCCCAGCTGTCTGGGCATCTTGATTCCTATATCGAGATAGCGGTTATTGACCGACTTGATCTCCACGGTGATCTTTAAATCTTCATTGGCAAGCTCTGCCCTGCCATATCCTGTCATACTCTTGATCATGGCCTGTTCCCTCCATGCTTATGATCGTATATATAGCCGATTTTACAGCGGTTTTCCCTCTTTGTAAAGAAATCGGGCACCCGTTGTGCTATAATCCAAATGATTTGAACCGCACAATCAGTCCCCCCGCCTCTGCGCCGCAGAGGCGTAGGCGGGGGTCCGAAGGTTGATTGTCTAGACAGGAAAGGAAACCTCCAGAATGGCTTTTGACGGAATCACCACCGCCTGCCTCTGCCGGGAATTCGCGCAGAGGCTTGAAGGCGCAAGAATATACAAGATCGCACAGACGGACCGCGACGAGCTGGTCCTGACGCTCAAACCCGCCGCGGAGCGCGGAGGCGGCCAGTGCAAGCTGTATCTGTCCGCGGACGCGTCGCTCCCGCTCGCCTACTTCACCACCAGGACCAGACAGGCCCCCCTTCAGGCGCCCGCCTTCTGCATGCTCCTCAGAAAGCACCTGCAGAACGGGCGGATCGTCTCGGTGACGCAGCCCGGCCTCGAGAGGATCCTCCGCTTCGAGGTAGAGCACCTGGACGAGATGGGCGACCTCTGCCGGCACACGCTGGTCATCGAGCTGATGGGCAAGCACAGCAATATCATCTTCCTGAACGAGGAGGAGCAGATCGTGGACAGCATCAAGCACATCTCCTCGCTTGTCAGCTCCGTGCGCGAAGTCCTGCCGGGAAGGCCCTATTTTGTCCCGGACACCCGCAATAAGAGAGATCCGCTGACAGAGACCCCGGAGGCCTTCGATTCCCTGATGGCTTCCATGCAGACCGCGCCTGCCGGTCTCCTCTCCGCCTCCTACACCGGTCTGTCCAGGCAGATGGCCGAGGAGCTCTGCGACCGGGCTTCCCTCTCCAACGACAGGAGCGCCTCCTCCATGACATCGCAGGACCGCGCTTCCCTCTGGAAAGAATTCCGCAGCCTGATGCAGGACGTGCAGGAAGGGCGTTTTGCCCCCAGTATCTACTACAAAAAGGAGGAGGGCGGCCGCCGGGGCGCTCCCCGGGAGTACGCGGCTGTGCCGCTGCAGATCTACGGCGGCTTCGGGCAGCAGTACGAAGAGGTGTCCTTCGACTCCATGTCCGCGCTTCTCGAGACCTTCTACGCCCAGAAGAACGAGGTCACCCGGATCCGCCAGAAATCGGCAGATCTCAGGCACATCGTCCAGACCATCCTCGAGCGCGACCTTCACAAATACGACCTTCAGTGCAAGCAGATCCGCGACACCGAGAAGCGCGACAAGTACAGGATCTACGGAGAGCTTCTCAATGCGTACGGCTATTCCGTCCCCGCCGGTTCCAAGTCCTGCGAGGTGGACAACTACTACACCGGCGAGAAGCTGCGCATCCCGCTGGATCCCACGCTGACGCCGATGCAGAACGCCGGGAAATATTTTGACCGCTATACCAAGCTCAAGAGGACCAACGAGGCCCTGACCGCTCTGACCGCCGAGGTCAAGTCGGAGATCGACCACCTTAAGAGTATACGCACGTCCCTCGCCCTGGCCACGAACGAAGGGGATCTGGCGCAGATCCGGCAGGAGCTGGAGGACAGCGGCCTGGTCAGAAGGCACACGGGCGGCGGGAAGAAGCGCCCCGGCTTCAATAAGTCCTCCGCCGGAAAAGGGCGCGCCCGCACCCCTGTCAGCAAGCCTCTTCACTACGTCAGCAGCGACGGCTACGACATCTACGTCGGCAAAAACAACACCCAGAACGACGCCCTCACCTTCCACTTCGCGGACCC